>OGWS01000460.1_pt1 | contig 42828 bp, 39 predicted proteins | sample 1576111 | NCBI WGS metagenome assembly OGWS01 (sample SAMEA3541534, study PRJEB24748) | human gut metagenome | biome: human gut; feature: human-associated habitat; material: faeces | place: China | collected 2012
ACGGCAGCACGCTTGGAGGAAAGCAGCTTGTAACCTTTGAAGAACTGTATGATATAACAAATCCGGAAGAACCGAAAAAGGTAACAGAGCATAAGGACATCAATGATGAAGGTCAGACAGTAACGATTAAGGAAGTACCGGAAACTCCAACACCGGAGACACCGGGAAACCCTGTAAAGACCAGCAATCCACCAAAAACAGGTGATACAACACAGGCAGCTTTGTGGATAGCCATTCTGGTATTATCTGCAGCCGGAATTACAGGTATCCGTGCATGGAACAAAAAGAAACAGATCAAGAAATCAGGAATTGAGGAGAAAAAAGAAGAGGAGGAGTAAAGCGGAGGGCGGCGTTAAGCTGCCCTTTGACAATAAAATGGGAAAAAATCAAAAAGCAATAAAAGTATTACAGCGTTTATTTGATGCCGGATACGGAACGGAAAAAGAGATTGTCAATATGACGATGGATGAGATGCTTGCTTTGCCGGGAGTGAATGTAGCAGATCTGTGCATTATCAGTGAGTTGCAGAAAAGCATTAAGGCAAACAAAGTGATAAGCTATTTGTCAGGGAAAACAGAAGCAAGGGAAGAAACGAAAGGAGCAGATTATGGTGGAACAACCTAAATATTTGGAAATGACATTATCACAATTGAAATCATATGTGGAATCTTCAGAGAGTAATGTTCTTCTGGTTGTAGAATTTCCAAAAGGAGATCAGAAGGATGGAGAATGAATTGGAAGTTGTGAATATCCGTCTGGTAAAAGAGCCGTCTCTTTATAGTGAGCAGACGTTGGACAGTCCACAGGCTGTTGTAGAATTGATGGCAAAGGAGTTATCGCAATATGACAGAGAAGTATTTTGTATCCTGAATATGAAAAATAACGGACAGGTAATCAATATGAATCTGGTCAGTGTTGGAACGATTAATGAATCTTTGGTAATTCCCAGAGAAGTTTTTAAGAGCAGTATTCTGGCAAATGCTTCTGCAATCATTGGACTTCATAATCATCCCAGTGGTAATGTGAAACCATCAAAAGAGGATATGATTGTTACGAGAAAGCTGCAGAAGTGCGGACAGCTATTGGGGATAGAATTGCTGGATCATATCATTGTCGGTGGAACAAATGGAAAGATGCTCAGTTTCCGAGAAGAAAAGATGTTGAATGTGACAGGAAGGATGGGAGAGATGGAAAGATAAAACATATATATATAATTTAGAAGAATCAATCTAATAAAGTAATTGATTTGAGTGGTATTATTTGGATAATATCGCTCAAATCAATAATTTTAGCGAATAAATAATGAAAAAATGAACACAATATAAATAATATTATAATTTTAAAAATGGAATAAAAAATACCAAAATATAAAATGAAATTGAAAAATCAAATGTTTTGTGTTAGAATATAGATGCGATTTTAATGGATTATAGGAGGCAATTATGGGAAATATTGTTGTTCGTTTATCATCATTAACTTTAAAAAATATTAAAAATGTAAAGAATGGTATTATTATAATGCCGCTTGCTAATGAAAGAAAATTTGAATGTAGTAGAGCTGAGATTTTGGGAATTTATGGACAAAATGGATCTGGTAAAACAGCAATTGTCGATGCACTTTATTTTTTACAAGGTATTATTACTGGTGAGGAATTAGATCAAAGGATTATAGATTATATCGATACAGATTCAGCAAATGCAGAGATAAATGCTGAATTTAAAATATTTGGAGATAACGTACTGTATGAGGTAGGTTATCATATTATTTTTTCGAAAATAGATGATGGCGTTATTATTGAAAGAGAATATTTGAATTGTGCAATAAATAAAGATGGCAATAGAACGAATAAGAATGTTTTTATGGATTATCAAAGAACTCAGACAGATGTTGTTTTTAAACCATTGAAAAGAGTTGAAGAATTAGTTGGGAAAGATAAAAATGTAAAAATGGATCTTATTGTTGCACGAAAAATAGCAGAAAAGAGTAATTGCTCTTACATTTTTGGAAAGGATAGTAGAGAAATTTTCTTTAAAAAAAATAGTGAATTTAAGAATTATTCCATTGTTATTCATGCATTGTTTGATTTTGCACTTAAAGATTTGTTTGTTATTAGAAGTTCTCATTCCGGTTTGATTTCTGCAAATTTCTTGCTCCCAATGGCTTTTCGCATTGAAAAGGAAAAAACAGGAATGAAAGGGGATTTTGCAGTTCCATTAATGGAACCAGTTATTTTAGATATTAAAAAGAAAGATATTCTTAATGAGATTGTAGATCAAATCAATACTGTTTTATATACAATTATTCCGGGAATGAGTATTGAAATAAAAGATTATGGAAAGCAAGCAATGGATTCTGGTGAAGAAGGCTGGAAAGTTGAGCTTATGTCGAATAGAGAAGGAAAAAGAACGATTCCGATTCGTATGGAATCTGAAGGTATTATTAAAATAGTATCTATTTTAAATGTTCTAATTCAAGCATTTGGAAATTCTTCTATCTGCTTAGTTATTGATGAATTAGATGCTGGAATTTTTGAGTATATGTTAGGAGAATTATTAGATATTTTCAATAAGAGTGCAAAAGGACAATTGATTTTTACATCTCACAATCTACGTGCATTAGAGATGTTGGATAAAGATAGTATTATGTTTTCTACTGCCAATCCAAATAATAGATATATTCACATGAAAAATGTGAAAGGATCTAATAATCTCCGAAGTATGTATATTAGAAGTATTACTCTTGGTGGACAGGAAGAAAAAATATATGAAGAAACTGACAGCTTGAAAATTGCGAGAGCATTTAGAAAAGCAGGAAGGAGACTGCGAAGTGAATGAAAAAAAGGTAGTTACAGTTATTGTTGAGGGGCCTAGTGATGAAAATGCTATAGGTGGAATATTGAAAGAGTTTTTTTCTTCGGAAGAAGTGCAATTTGCAGTTGTTCATGGAGATATAACATCTAATTATAGTACAACAAAAGAAAACGTAGTGTCAAAAGTAGGTGCTTTAATAGAGATTATCAAAAGTAAGTACGGATATAATTGGGGAGATTTTGTAAAAATTATTCATATAGCTGACACAGATGGTGCATTTACTAAAAATTGCATTAAGGAAGCAGAAGTTGAAAATATTCAATATTATGAGGATCATATGGAATATTTTGACATTGAAGAGGTTGAAAAAAGAAATGCACATAAATCAGAGATTATGTTTAAGTTGTACACAACTGGAAAAATCCGCAATATTCCGTATAGGTTATATTTTAATTCATGTAATTTAGAACATGTTTTATACAATGAACTTAAAGACTTTTCAGATGATGAGAAAGAAATACTTTCGGATGAATTTGCTGAAAGATATGAAGGAAAAGTTTTGGAGTTTATAGATTTTATTTCAGATAAATCAGTTTCCGTTGAAGGAACATATAAAGAAACGTGGAAATACATAGAAAAAGATAAAAATTCACTTCAACGTCATTCAAACATGCATTTGATTTTTAAAACAGATTAGTAAGCACGTATATATTGATATTTTATCAATAATTTTACTAATAAAAAATAGAAAAAAGTCATAATAGAAAGAGGGCGTGAAAATGCAATATATTTCAGGAGAGGCACGTAAACCATCAATATTTGTAAGTTCTACATGTTATGATTTAAAACAGATTAGGCAAGATATTAGAGAATTTATTGAAGCGGATTTAGGATATGAAGCCATATTATCTGAATACGATTCTTTTCCAATAGATCCGGATAAAGATACTATAAATAACTGTCTTCGAGTCGTAGAACAAAGAGCTGATATAATGGTACTAATCGTTGGCAGTCGATATGGGTACATAACAGATCATGGAGAAAAATCAATTACTAATTTAGAGTATTTACGGGCAAAAGCAAAAGGTATCCCGATTTTTGTATTTATAGATCAAAAAGTAAGTAATATTTTGCCTGTTTGGAAGAAAAATAAAGAAATGAATTTTTCAGATATTGTAGATTCGGAAAAAATATTTGAATTTGTAGATACTTTAAGAAACAAAGATAGTAATTGGGTATATGAGTTTAACACAGGTCAAGATATTATAAAATGTCTGAAAAATCAATTGGCTTATTTGGTTAATGATAGTTTATGTTTAAGAAAACATTTTTCAAAAGAAGGGGTATCGCCTAAGGTGTTAAAATATTCCGGGCGTGTATTTGAATTAGTGGTTGAAAAACCGGCTTTGTGGGAGTACTTATTATTTGCAGAGGTATTAAAAGATAATTTGAATAAACTGGATGATTTGCGATATGATATGAAATACGGTATTTCATTTGAAAGAACAGTTTGTTTTGAAAATCCTATAGAAATTTTTGATTATGTTCAGGCAAAAAGTAAAGAACTTATTCGGAAAAATGATATTCTTTGTGTTATACTTAATAAGGCTCTTAAAGAAGCACTTGGTGAACGTGGAACGCCAGGAAATGCTGAGTATATAATTTATGTAGCAGAAAAATTGATTGAAGTATATAAAAGCGATCATCTTTGGGCATTAGATTTTAAATGTATTAGTGTTCCAGAAATGTTCGAAAAATTGATAGAATATACATCAGAGTTGAGCAAATCTATAATAGAAGATATTGAGAATTTTATAGATGATTATGATAAACGAATTAATGAATTAGCTTATGGTTTAGAGGATATTTCTGGAGAAAAAGTAGTATCTTTTAACCTTGAATTACGCAGTCCAGATATGAATAAGATTGATGCAGAAATTAAGCGGTTAGGAAAAATATTATTAAATAATTAAAAAAGAATATACGTGCCTTACATAGCCAGATGGTTCCAACTCAAGGAATCACCTGGCTATTTTCATGCCCGGATATTATCCTCAATAATATCAATCTAAGGCAGGAAAGGAGATGAAAATTATGCCATATATACCACCATCAGTCGTGCGGGAGGTCAAGCGGATGGATTTGCTTACGTACTTGAAAAATTATGAACCATACGAATTAGTTCACTTTTCTGGAAACACCTACACGACCAGAACACACGACAGTTTGAAAATATCAAATGGGAAATGGATGTGGTGGAGTCAGAGAACCGGTGGCAGATCAGCACTGGATTATCTGATCAAAGTAAGAGGATACAGTTTTTTAGAGGCGGTTGAATTGCTTGCAGAACGGGCAAATATTCAGCCGCCTCTTTCTGTATCTGAGAATGTTCCGATAGAGAAACAGTTACTGTTGCCAAAGAAGAATCAAGATGATCAAAAAGTGATTGCGTATCTTTCAGGACGTGGGATTGATAAGGAAATCATTCAGTTTTGCTTAGAGTCCGGAAGAGTTTATGAAAGTGCATTTCATCACAATGCGGTGTTTGTAGGGATGGATGAGAAAGATAGTCCGAAATATGCAGCCATTAGGGGAACCGGTAGCAGTTTTATCGGAGAAGCAAATGGAAGCGATAAGAATTATTCTTTTTCCATTTTTGCAGAGAAATCCAATGATACGGTGCATCTGTTTGAGTCAGCCATTGATTTGTTATCTTATGCGACGTTGCAGAAATTAGACGGGAAAGAGTGGAGGAGAGAACATTTATTGTCACTGGCAGGTGTCTATCAGCCAGCAAAAGAAATTGAAAAAAGTAAAGTCCCTGCAGCGTTGGCCAGGACATTAAAAATGCATCCAGAGGTGAAGACAATCGTTCTGCATTTGGACAATGACCGTATTGGAAGACTTGCCACAAAAGCAATTTCTGCAGTGCTTCCAAAGCAATATCAGGTAAAAGATGTACCGCCAAAACAAGGAAAAGATTACAACGATCTGCTCTGCATCAAGTTAAATCTGGCAATTACAAAGCGAGAAAAACGCACAAAAAAGAATATGTCTGGTCATGAAAAATATGAGAGATAGAAGGTGAAAAAAGATATGAAAATTGCAAGATATGGACTGAAGGTCGTGTATAGGAAAGAGCTGATTTTGACGATGGAAGACGATGTAGACAGCGAAGAACTGTTGAAGATTTTTCTGGAAACACAGTTGAAAGAGGAAAAAGAACCGAGTGAATTACTTGGAATTATTGCTGAGAAAGTGTCAGAAGAAAGCTGTACGGAGCAGTGTGAAAGTTGTCAAAAGTATTGTCCGGCAAGTGAAGAATGTATGGCAACTGATGAAAATGTACGATGCACAAAGTGTGAATACTTGTGTGAAACTTGCGGGATTTGTGAACTGAAAGAATAGAAAAGCATTTGCCTTTTCGGCAAGTAAATCTTCTGATGTCCGGAACCGTGAGACAGGAGTAGAAGAATACACAATACCAGCAAGCAACGCCTTTGGATTGCCACACAGGTTTTCTGTCTGTCAGTTCGGCGGCAGCTTGTCAGGGAGAATCCCTGAAACCCTCAGAAAATGAAAAAGGAGAAAGTAACAATGTTGAAGTTTATTTGTGGAGTATTAGTAGGTGGCATCATAGGAGTTGTGATGATGTGCCTGTTGCAGATTAACAAGATTTAGTAGCGAAAAGAAAGGAGACACAAGATGCAGGTTGAAGTATCGGTGAAAGATAAGAAGAAAGCAGAAAGACGGTATCAGGAATATTTAAAGAAAATGAACAAGAAGAAGGGAGAACAGAAGAAATGATTGCAAAAGAAATGATAGCAGAAAAGGTATTTGCGGAAGGTGTAGCAAAGGACATCCGGAATTTTCTTCCAGCTAAATATGAGAATGCAGAATTTCAGGTAATGCAGATGAATAAAAATAATGGAGTCCAGATGATAGGAGTACAGGTAAGACTACAGGAAGAAAATGTGTGCCCGGTTGTTTATGTAGGGGCGTTCTTTAATGAAATACGTTTGGGTGAACCTGTTGAGAAAGTGATGAATGAAATTGCAAAATGCATGGAAGAAGCAGGCAATGCCCCGTTTGTGGACTGTGGTATCAACCCAATGGATTATGATTCAGTGAAGGAACATCTGGCAGTGATGCTTGTGAACACCCAGGCAAACAAACGAATGTTACAGGAAATGCCTCATGAAAATATGGAAGATCTGTCGGCTATCTGTTATGTGGACTTCCCGGTAGAGTCTAACGATGGAAAAGCGACTATGAAGGTGAAAAATGAACATCTTAAGATGTGGAATGTGGATGCAAAGGAAATGTTCCAACAGGCCAGAGCAAATACACAGCCTGTAAATACACCGATTCTTCAGTCAATGGACGAAATGTTGTTGAGTATTTTTAATGAAGAAGGACATGCAACAAATTTATTAGATGAAAATGTTGATTTTGGATTTCGTTCACATGATATGTTGTATGCACTTACGAATGTAGAAAAGCAATATGGAGCATCTATGATCACGCAGCCAGCAGTTTTAAATAAATTGGAACAGCTTTTTCCAGAAGGATTTTATGTGTTACCGTCATCTGTGCATGAAGTTCTGATCGTTCCGGATAATGGAGAGATGGAACCGAAAATGCTTGGTGAAATGGTACGGGAAGCAAATAAAAATGAAGTGGAAAGGCAGGAAGTCCTTTCAGACAGAGTTTACAGCTACGATAAAGAAAAACACTAGATTCGCCAGGAACTAGATTCTATACAGAAAGTAAAGGAGATGGAGCGTTGAGAAAACGTAATGTAGCAATCCTTTTTCGATTGAACAAAAAAGAAGCAGGGGTATTGGATAAGAAAGTAAAGAAAAGTGGACTGAACCGGGAAGCTTACCTGAGACAGTTGATTTCCGGTGTTGTTCCAAGAGACGCACCGCCACCAGATTATTATTCCATGATGCGGGAACTTCATAAGATTGGAAATAACTTAAATCAGATCGCACAGAAAGCACATGTGTTAAATGTGGTAGATGTGCAGCGTTACGATAAGGAAGTGCGGAAGTTCAATGAAGCAGTCCGTAAGATTACAGAAGCAGTGATACTTCCAGAGAAAAATGAATCATGGCAGTGACATCAATCTGGAGCATCAAGGGGTGGATTGGAAAAGTCATCAATTATGCGGAGAATCCGGATAAGACGAAAGAGAACAATGAAGGGCGAATATCTGAGAATCAATCACGATCCACACAAGGACTTAATGATGTAATTACCTATGCGGTGAATGCAGAAAAGATCAGACGGAGGCAATTTGAATCTATGGAAATGGAACTTGTCGGAGAAGCGGAAGAACTGATGGAACAGTATGTATCTGGAGTGAATTGTGCACCGACAACCGCCAGAGAAAAAATGATTGCGGTCAAGATCCGGGCAGACAGACCGGAAGAAGAAATACAGGAAATGAAAGAAGGACCAGTATCAAAACATCGGAGCAGATAGCAAATGCTTCTGTCCAAGCAATGCATTATTCCATGAAAAAGGCAGAAAAAGCAGTGCAGACAGTAAGACAGACAGCACGAGATACCAAGATTGCAGTGAAAAAGACAGCAAAAGCGGTAACACATGCGATAAAAGCGTTGATTGAAGCCACAAAAGCATTACTGAGTGCATTGACTGCAGGTGGTTGGATTGCGGTTATGATTTTGATTATCGTCATTTTATTTGGTGGTTTTCTATGCCTGACAGGTGGGGATAATTCCAGTACGGTTTCTTCGGTTAGTGCAGAAGTAGAAGCATATGAACCACTAATCCGACAGTATGCAAATCAATATGGCATTGGAGAGTATGTGGAACTAATCAAAGCCATTATGATGCAGGAATCAGGCGGGAGAGGACTTGACCCGATGCAGTGTTCAGAAGGAAGCTTTAATACAAAATATCCCAGACAGCCAAATGGAATCACAGATCCAGAGTATTCGATTTCTTGTGGTGTGCAGGAAATAAAAAGCTGTCTGGAACGTGCAGGAGTAAAAAATCCTCTGGATATGGAAAATATTAAACTGGCATTGCAAAGCTACAATTATGGAAATGGATATCTGGAATGGGCGAAAGCTAGAGGTGGATATACCCTTGCCAATGCAGCAGAATTTTCTGATATGATGGCACAGAGAATGGGGTGGAGCAGTTATGGGGACAAGCAGTATGTACCACATGTGCTTCAGTATAAAGGTAGGTTCCGTGACGGAAGTTATACCCCGGCGGCAGGAGATATTATTTTCTTTGATTGGGGAAACAATGGAACGATTGACCACGTTGGAATTGTGGAGAGTGTCAGCGGTGGAACAGTGAATACCATTGAAGGAAACAGTGGAGATAAGGTGGCAAGACGGAGTTATAGTATTGGAAGCAGTAACATCTATGGATACGGTGTTCCGGCATATTAAAAGGCAGGAGAAAGAATATGATAGTCTAATATTGAATCCGTTGTATACAATTCCTAAAAATAGACTTGACTTCTAAATATTACAGGTGTAAGATTTAGAAAAATAAAATAATTAGAAGAAAGGGGTATCTATGAAAAGAAAACGGAAAAAGCAAAGCACCCAAAAATCTTACACTTGTAAGATTTTTGGGCTGATAGTGGCTATAACAGTAATTGCTGTTTCAGGAGGTATTTTATTAAAAAGGACTATAACGGAATCACCAGAAAATACACTTATGGAATATATGAACCATATTGAAAAAAAGGAATATGAAGTAATGTACACTATGATAGATTCAGATGAAAAAGTTTATCTGACAAAAGAAGAGTACATACAACGAAATTCTAAGATATACGAAGGAATAGAGGTCAGTGACATCAAAATCAGTCATGTAACTGTGAAAGAGAAAAAAGCAGATACAGTTACGCTTTCGTATGAAACATCATGTAATACAATTGCCGGAACAATACAATTTGACAATATGGCAGAACTGAAGAAAACGAAACAGGGATATAAATTAGTATGGCAGGATAGTTTGATTTTTCCAGATTTAGAGAGTGATGATAAAATAAGTGTTACTACATCAAAAGCGGAGAGAGGAGAAATATTAGACCGAGATGGTAAAATGCTTGCAGGAAAAGGAGTAGCAACATCAGTTGGCATTATACCGGGAAAGCTGGAAGACAGGAATGTATCTATTGAAAAAATAGCGGAGTTATTAGAGATAGATGTAGAAACAATAAATAACAAACTTACAGCAAAGTGGGTAAAAGAAGATTCTTTTGTACCAATTGAAACTATTCCGAAAGTAGAAGAAATAGATTTAATGAAAATACAGCCAGAAGAAAAGACACTTGAGGAGCAGGATTGTCAGAATAAACTTTTGGAAATTCCAGGGGTTATGCTATCAGATGTGGAAGTTAGAACCTATGAGTTAGGGGAAGCAGCAGCTCATTTAATTGGTTATGTACAGTCTGTAACAGCAGAAGATTTGGAAAATCATCCAGGGGAGGGATATTCAGCTGAAAGTGTAATCGGAAGATCTGGGTTGGAAAAGTTATACGAAAAGCAATTAAAAGGAAAAGATGGTTGTGATATAAAGATTTTGGATAGTGATGGGGAAGTAAAAGAGGTTCTTGCAAGTATTTTTAAAGAAGATGGTATGGATATAAGATTAACGATAGATTCCGATTTGCAAAAATCATTATACGAGCAGTTTAAAGAAGATCCGGGGTGTTCTGTCGCAATGAATCCTTGTACGGGAGAAGTATTGGCTTTGGTAAGTACCCCATCTTATGATAATAATGAATTTATACGGGGCTTATCATCAGAGAAATGGACATCATTAAACGAAGATGAAAAGAAGCCATTATATAATCGTTTTCGTCAAGTATGGTGTCCTGGCTCAACATTTAAACCAGTTGTGGCAGGAATTGGGTTGAAAACGGAAAGCATAGATCCAAAAGAAGATTTTGGAAATGAAGGTTTGGCATGGCAGAAAGATTCGTCTTGGGGATCTTATCAAGTGACAACACTTCATGAATATGAACCGGTTATTATGAAAAATGCAATTATCTATTCTGATAATATTTATTTTGCAAAGGCTGCTCTTAAAATTGGTAGTGAGAATTTTATGAATACTTTAAATGAAATAGGATTTAATCAGAATATGCCGTTTGAGATTGCGATGCAGGAATCAACATATTCCAATACAGATAAAATAGAAACAGAAATACAATTGGCAGATAGTGGTTATGGGCAAGGGCAGATTCTTGTAAATCCATTACATCTGGCAAGTATTTATACTTCATTTTTAAATGAAGGGAATATGATAAAACCGTATTTGAAATACAAAGAAGAAGCATCCGGTGAAACATGGATAGAAAATGCGTTTAGCAAAGAAAATGTAGAAGAAATTATGCAAGGGGTGGAAGGTGTTGTAAATGATCCGGAAGGAACCGGATATGCTGCACATCGTGACGATATTTTGCTGGCTGGAAAAACAGGGACAGCCGAGGTGAAGGCAACGAAAGAAGATACTTCTGGCAAAGAAATCGGGTGGTTTTCGGTGTTTACGGCAGATAAAAGCGTGGACAAACCAATTCTTCTTATCAGTATGGTTGAGAATGTGAAAGGAATCGGTGGAAGTGGTTATGTTGTTAAAAAAGATGCAACCGTATTGGAGGAATATTTTGAAAAATAAAAAAATTTTTATGGGGAATTATTACATATGTAAGATATTTGCGATGATATTGATAGTTCTTATTGTTTTTACAGGGTGCGGACAAAATCGAATTATGGAAAAAGAAGAAAAGAAAGAAACCGTAGAATCTGAAATGAATGAAGAAGTAAAAAAAACAGCACAAACTTTTCGGTCTGTTTATATGAAGGAGAAGTCGGAGTTAAATACATTAAAGGTGAAAAGAAAAATTATCAATTGTCTGGAAGAAAAAGGATATGCGGCAGTAGATTGTGATAATCAGATTGATATGGTCAATCGTGAAAAAGTAGAAGAATTTTGCAAAGCAGCGGAGAAAGAAGAACAGGCAGCAGTAGATATTGTTGTTGTATTTGATGAAGGGGAAATTATACAATATCATTTAGAGTCAATGAATGGAAAGATAAATGTTCGATTATGTCAGGTTAAATGGAAGGATAATAGCCCACAGGCTAATTATTATGATGAATATGAAGCATATGAGTGGAAATATACAGAAAAAGGATACTTGTTTCTGGAGGAATATCACCCACCGGGATTTGATGGAGCACCGGGTGAAACTGGATTCAGAGTGCAGCCATTAGATAAAACATGCCGAGAATTGAATCGAAAATATGTTATGCCGTTGGGGTATGCACTCAATAATCTGTTGATTACAAATTGGGATAACCAGAATTATACGGAACTTGATTTTTATGATCTTTATGAAAAAATGTATTATATGAAATATGGAAAGCAAGTTCCATATGAAGCAAATTATGGTGGAGCAGAATATGAAGTTCCAGAAGATGAGTTTGAAGAGGTTATAAAGACCTATTTACCATTTAGTAATACCGAGATTGAAAAAGGAACTTTTTATAACTCTGATAATAGAACTTTTAGATACAGACCGCGAGGGTTATATGATTGTGAATTCCCATATGAGCCATATCCGGAAGTTATCTCATATGAAAAATTACAAGATGGAACATTAAAACTTACGATAGAAGCAGTATGGGAAATCAGAATGTTAGATCAGGCAATCACCAGTGAATTGATGATAAAACCTATGGAAGACGGAAGTTTCCAGTATTTATCAAATAAGGTAATCAGGTCAGATCAAAATGCAAATGCAGGGTGGTATATGCCAAGGTTAACAGAAGAAGAGTGGGAAGAGAATTACAGTAATAATTAGGGGGCAATATGAAAAGAAAAAGTATTTTGTTAGTACTTTGTATAGGAATGATTCTGACTTCCTGTGAAAGTAAGATATCGTTAAACAGCACAGATGTAAAAAATGAGAAGAATCAAAAAAACACTACCATGGAAAATCCGGATAAGGGATATAATCTACCAATCGATGAAGACAAGAAAAAGGAAGCTGTGAATGATTGTGAAGAAATTATGGGCATTATCCGAGATATTTATTCTGAATATAATGGAATACAAGAAGCAGATCAGAATACTGCTGAGCAAATGATGAATCGGATGAAAGAAATTATCAAACAAAATGGGAATCCGGTCATTGGTTCCGATCATTATTCTGTTATGGATAATTATCAGAAGATGGAACAATTTTTAAAATCTGCAGAACAAGAAGAAAAAGGAAGTGTAATTTTATATGAAGCAGATACAGATGGTGGAATTACCAGAAAAGAATATAGTTATGATGGAAAAGAAATGAGTGTGATGTTCGCAAAAATGATCTGGAGTGAGGATACAGAGCCTGTACTTACATACATATCGCTATCAAAAATAAAAGAATGGGCATATACTGAAAATGGGAATTTCTGTTATGAATTATGCGTACCTGAACCACCGGAAGTGACAGAGATTGTAGATGGAAGTTGTATTATCCGGGTAAAGCCTTTGAGTGAGGAGTGTCGGGAATATTCAAAAAAATATGTGAGTACGTTCGGCTATCAAGGAAACAATCTGTTATGTTCAAACTGGAATGCGGAGGATATGCAGGGGTTGGATTATAATGGACTTTATGAATATTTTTATCAAATGAAATATGGAGAAAAATTTACTGCCAAAAAAGAGGTTGTGGGAATTCCAGCAGAAGAGTTCGAAAATGTAATTATGACATATCTTCCTGTTACAAAAGAAGAATTGAAAGAATGGGCGGTCTACGATGAACAAAGTAATGTGTTTATCTGGGAACGATTGGGATGTGGTAATTATTCACCAACACATTTTGGCTTGTCTTTACCGGAAGTAACAGAAGTCAGGCACAATGAAGATGGAACCATTGTTTTGACAATTCATGCAGTATGTGCTTCTGTTGTATGTAATGATGCTGTTATTATACACGAACTTACGATGAAAGTTCAGGATGATGGAACGATTCAGTATGATGGAAACAGGATTTTAGATAATGGTATTGATAATATACCGAGGTATCAGTACCGGTTAGGTAATTTGCAGAATTGATCAGTAGAGAAGAATGAAATAAAGAGAACTGATAACAGGAAATTATGCTATCAGTTCTCTTTATTTATTTCCAAATACCAAGATTAGAAAGTACAGATTCTGTTATTTCGGTAGCCTGACTTCCAGTTGCACCAGAAGAGGATTGAATATTTGTTGCGAAGTAGTAAGTATTATTCGATGTTTCAATGTATCCGATAAACCAGCCATTGACATCTTTACCATTGACACGCCCGGTTCCTGTTTTCCCGTAAAGAGAACCAGAAGAAGTAGTGGAAAGCAGCAGGGCTTTTTTTACTGCCTGGATATTTTTACAGTCAAAATGAAAATTATTATGATAGAAATCCTGTAACAATTCCACCTGTTCTATGGGTGATATCTTCAGAGAGAAATCTGTCCAATAGAGATTTAGATTTGTTCCAGTATTCTGATTCCCATAGTTGATTGTCTGTAAAAATGTTCTTACGGCTTCAAAACCTGCCTGTGAATCAATTTCCTGAAAATACCAGTTTACAGAATTATGTATAGCCGAGGTTAAATCTTGATCGGCTTCCCATGAATGAAAAGGATATGGTTCTCCATTCCATGTGAAAGTGGAATGTTCTGGTGTAATAATTCCAGATTCCAAGCCAAGTAATGCATCATATATTTTATAAGTCGAATTCGGTGATACACGTGTGGAAGCATGATCCATATTATAAATATTCCATTTATCAGCAGACTGATTATATAAAACAAAACTTCCGGTGTAGTCCCCAAAATTGGAAGAAAGATTTAGCTGAGTAATATTCTTTTCGGTTGTGTCAAAATGATAGCCAGTCTGATCAGAAGCATAAACAGAAAGTATGGGAATGCATCCAGTGATGATAGTAGAGACGAATATGCATATAAGATATCCACGAATTTTTTGTTTAAAAGTAGGTTGGTGGAATGATGCAATATTTAAAATGCGTCCTTTTAACTGTTTTATATTTCCACTGATTCCCATAGTAAAAGGGAATGGAGACAGAGCTATTGTTTCGGCAAAGTTAATCAGTGTATTTCCATATGACTTGTATTCTGTTTCTTTCAATAATTGTAATACAGCACTGTCGCAGGCAAGTTCTCGTTCCTGACGTATTCTTTTTAGAAAATACCAGATCAGTGGATTGAACCAGTAGAAAACATTTACTGTATTTATCAAATATCCAATTAGAATATCTTTATGCTTGTAGTGCTGCAGTTCATGAAGAAGCATATATCGAATATCAGTTGAGCTTATAGTTCCAGCGTTAAAATCTGAAATCAAGTGAATTGGAAGATAAATGCGAGGATGCAGGAAACCAGCCAAAACAGGAGATTTCAAAAATGCTGTACTATAAATCGGAATGGTATGCTTGCTGTTCACTTCTTTAAACATTCTATATAAAGAGCGTTTAGTTCTTCATTTTGAAGAGGTAAAGCAGAACTATGTAAGGCTTTTACTTGTCTTGCTGAGCGGTAGAGAAGAAAAAACATTATGAATATACCGATACTCCAGAAAAATACAAGTAATGTGTGAATAAAAGTTGGTATTTGGGTGCTGACAGAGACAGCAAAATCATTTATTTTATTCAAATTATAACCATTACCGGAAAGAAAAGTGGTTTGAATGTCACCATTGGTACTTGAACTGGCTGTCAGCAAATGGCTCCACGATATAGAAGATGGGGCAGAGCTTATTGGTAAAAAGGGAACAATTAGAACGGCAAGAAATATAATCGAAAGATTATATTGCATACGTGCGGATAATTGCCTTTGCAATAAATTTTTTAATCCCAGTAAACTACCTAAAAAAATACAAATGATGGCATTACACAGTAAAAATCGAAAACTAAAATATATCAAAATATGCTCCTCCTCCCATGGTTAATGATTGGAAAGAAGATTCCGTAAGTTGGCAATGTCTTCTTCAGACAATTTATCATCCTCAATGTAAGAGGCAAGCATAGAAGTGATATTACCATTATAATATCGTTTTAAAAAAGAATTACTTTTCTGCCGAATATATTCGTCTTCCTTGACTAATGGAGTATAGACAAAAACCCGGCCTTGTTTTTCGTAGGTTAGTGCTTTTTTAGAAACGAGACGTTTAATCAATGTCTGAATTGTTTTAGGACTCCAACGGGAAATTTGTGTTAATTTTTCAGTAATTTCATTGGTGCTGATTGGTGCGTATTTCCAAACGATTTTCATAACTTCAAATTCAGCTTCTGAAATTTGAGGCAGATTGCTCATGTGATATTCCTCCAAATCTTACAAATGTAATAAAAATATTATATATCTTAAAAGGTTAGTCTGTCAACGAAATAAAAACTTGACTTTAAATCTTACAGATGTAATAATAGATAAAAATTACACTTGTAAGATTTGAAATATGAAAGATTTTTATAAAATGGGAAGGGTAGTTGTTGTAACATTTGATGAAAATGAGGAAGAAAAAGCTATTTTAGAGCCTATACTTTGAGGGGGCAGGGTGTTTGTACCTTACCCCTCGGTTTTGCATATTGTGCCATTACGGTGCTATTTTCTTATCTTTATCATAAGTTCATCAACAGCTTCCGTGTATTTTGCTTGTGCTATCAGCTTGTTCCTCAAAGAGAGAAATAAGGAACCTCCGATTTTATTTTATAAAGTCTTTAATTTTTTGCAGATTGGCATTGCCGTCTTTTGCTCCAAGCTCATACACCGCTTGCAGTTTGTCGGGATTTTTCTCAATTCTCCCGATTTCAATAGGACTTGACGGACGAATCACCATAGCTTTTCCACCGGCTTCCCATTTTCTCAATTCTTCCACGGCACGATTATAGTTATTGTGACGCTGTAATAATCTCTCCGCAATTTTGGGGTATTTTCGTCCGTACAACTTAACTAAGACCGGAGACATCAGTTTCTTTCGGTATTCCATATCACGAGTAAGAATTACAATCAGCTTGTCACAACCTTGACCGGCAAGCCATTCAAAAGGAATACTGTCAGCAATTCCTCCGTCAAGGTATTTCTTGTCACCGATTGCCACAGGCTTTGAAACAAAGGGCATAGAGCCGGATGCTCTTAAAGTGTCCATCTGTTCAAATACGCTGTGTATTTGTATGTATTCCGGGTTTCCGGTAGCAACATTTGTAATCACAGCATAAAAAGGAACATTGGACTTTTTGTACGTTTCATCATCAAAGGGGTCAAGGGTTTTCGGAACATCTTCGTAGGCATATTTTGTGCTGACAATATTACCCTCACGAAGCAAGGGTCGAAATCCCATATAGTTTTTGTCTTTGTTAAACCTCTTGTTATAGCGGATTACTCTGCCTTTTTGTCCTGACAGATAGTTTACACCGAACAATGCTCCGGCGGAAACACCGACCACGGAATCCATCTTGATGTCATTATCAAGAAATGTGTCTAAGACACCGGCGGTGAACATTCCACGCATAGCACCGCCTTCTAATACCAATCCGATTTTCATAATGGTTTCCTCACATATTTTGATTATTGTTTTGGTTGCTCTTTATTAAGTTGGGCGGTAAGCAAAACGATTTCCTCCGGCGTTTCGGGCATACCCTGACGCATCCATTCGTCAACCCATCCCCAAATCATTCCGGCTATCATTGACTTTGCATATCTTTCCAAATTGTTATTCGCTTCCTCGAGCTTGACTGAAACTCGGAGTGCTTCGAGAATCATATTGGATAAGCCCTGATTGTAAAGAAGCAGATAAAAGTCCTTGTGCTTATAGTAATGTCGCAATAGGCTTTCGGAAAAATAGGTTGGGTCATTTTTACCCTCATAATCCTTTTCCCACTCCTGTATCAGTTGCAGGAGTTGTTTTTTTATTACATCTTCTTTGCTTTCGTAATTGCGGTAAAAAGACATTCTTCCGACACCGGCAGTTTCGCATATCTCACTTATGGAAATTTCATTAAGGGATTTTTCTTTAAGCAGACCCAAAAGTGCTTCATTTATATGTTCAATCACATAGGCATTTCTACCTTCATTGCTCATCGGTGATACACTTTTTGACTTTTGTATCATTTTTGCTCCTCCTATTGACTGCATTAAAATTTGCAGATATAATTGTAACAGCGATACAAATGTATCATCGAAAAGATATCACAAAAATTGTGCAAAGTCAATAAACAAAGGAAAGGAAAGAAAAAATGACACTTATACCCAAAAGGCTGATTATTATATTTGTTCTCATCATTGCCGGTATCGTACTTGGCAGATTGGCAGTACGAGGATTTATGAACCTTTTATTGGGCGGCACTTTGTTTGGAGGCAACATATTGTGATGAAAGAAAAGAAGATAGATGAAAAGCCAAAGAAAGGTCGAATGATTATGTGGGCATTTATTTATAGCGGTGTTTTTATTGCTGCATTGATAATTGGCGTGGTAAGCAAGTTTGTCCAACCGTCCTGGACAAAAGATTTTACGGCGGAGTGGAGCGATTCTGTCGGCACAGTTTATAAGGATATTACATACGGAGAGAAGGACGCTAACAAATTCGACCTCTATGTCCCGGCAGATAATACGAAAGAAAACTACGGATTGGTGGTTTATCTCCACGCAGGCGGATTTACTGCTGGTGATAAATCCGGAGACGAACAAATTCTCAAATGGCTGTGTTCAAAAGGCTATATAGCGGCAGGAATTAACTACACCTTGCGTGACGAAGCACACCCGGAAGCCAGCGTTTATTCCCAGTCAATGGAAATTAAAGAGAGTATGCCCGCAGTTATTGCAGAAGCGGAGAAACTCGGCTATCATATCGATGAGATGTCCATCGGTGGCGGTTCGGCAGGTCATTGTCTTGCAATGCTCTATGCCTATCGTGATGAAGAAACTTCTCCCGTTCCTGTGAAAATGGTGTTCGGTGCTGTCGGCCCTTCCAGTTTCTACCCGGAGGATTGGAAATGCTATGGCTTTGACAAGGAAACAGAAGAAAGCAGAGCTGCCGCCGCAGGACTGTTTAGCGTGATGGCTGGCAAAGAGATTTCTCCCGATATGTTTGGAACACCGGAATATGATGAAGCAATCAAGGACATTTCCGCTCTTTTGTGGATTGACGAAAACACAGTTCCGTCTGTTTTAGCGTATGGCAAGTTTGACAAGGTGCAATCCTTTGAAGCGTCTGTTCGTCTTGATAAGGCTTTGACGGAACACAACGTGCCGCACGAATATATCGCTTGCGAGCACTCCGGACACGGCTTGCAGAATGATAACAAGGAATTTCTTCTGCATAATCAAAAAATGGAAGAATATCTTGATAAATATATGCCTGTGAAATAATAATGAAAGCGTGAACATTGTATGGACAAGAAAAGAAAGAAAGTATTCATCAATATTGGCATAACCATTGCCGTAATAATCTTTGCCGCCATACTTGGCATCGTTGTCGGGGAATTATTGCTCGACAATTTGATATAAGGTGGTGGCGGTATGAAGAAAAGAACAAAAATAACACTTTGGAGTATACTATTCGTTATCGTGTTTACCGTCAGTGCTTTAATCAGAGTAAATTTGCTCGGTTCGGCACCTATGAGGCTGATGCAGGTCAAATGGGACGATACCGTAGGGACGATTTACAACGACTTAAACTATGAAAATGATTACGGACATAAATACGATTTGTATGTTCCTGCAAACCTTGATATAGGAAACGCACAGCAGCTTATTCTTTTTATCCACGGTGGCAGTTTTAATTCCGGTGCAAAAGAGGACGGAGAAGTTTGGTGCAAATATTACGCTTCAAAGGGGTATATTGCAGCTTCACTTGACTACTCTCTTCAAACTGTTCAAGAGGACGCAAGCCTTGTGAGAATGAACACGGAAATAAAAGAGTGTGTGAACGCAATTAACGAAAAGTGCAAAGAACTCGGTTATACCCTTGATGGTATGGCAACCTGCGGTGTTTCCGCAGGCGGAACGCTTGCAATGAATTATGCCTACACCTGTGCCGAAACCTCCGTCGTTCCTGTGAAATTTGTGTTTCAACTTGCTGCACCTGCTGACTTTGAACCGAGCGATTGGGATATACTAAAAAAGGTCAACAAGCTCGATACCGATGCTGAATTTCTTTCTATGATGACAGGCGTAAATATTACAGAGGAAATTATTAAAAGCGGCGAATATGAGAAGTATGTCGATATGATTTCTCCCGCAAGGCTGGTAAATGAAAACTCTGTTCCCACATTACTGGGATATGGACTGAAAGATCATCTTGTACCGAGAGAGTTAAAGTACAAATTGGTTTCTGCATTAGAAGATAACGGTGTAGAGTATGATTATTTTGAATTTCCCAACTGCAATCACGGTATGTACCGTGACCTCGATATGCTGAAGCAGTTTTTAGAACTGTCTCTTGAATACTGTGAAAGGTACTTTTGAAAAGCATAAAGTTTCAACATATTGTTTTTGAATAAATGTGTTAAACAGTAGCCTCTGGTCTTTTAATATAGCGGTGCTACGAACGGCGTTCATTTTTCCAACCCACAACATCGGCTTGGTTGCCTTTAACTGTTCGGTAACACCTTGCTTTTCCGCCATTTCATTTACCAGCCGAGAAAACATTTTCTCAGCCTGCTTGTCAATATCTGCAAGGTATGAGTTTAGTTTCCCGCTTGTCAGCAAGTTTATATCGCTTTAATTCAAAAGGTGTTTCGCATTTATTGGGACATGCCAAGGAAATCATATCAGTAGATGTCTATGGAGATACGCAGGAAATCATAGAAGACTGTCTGGATGTATTGGAACCATTTATTGAAGAAGTTATTCCAAAAGAGAGGAAAGATCAGTATTATGATTATTCAGAAGTGATTGAAATAGACTTAATCCTGGAGGAATATTTCAACGCAGCATGATAAAAAATAGAATAGTAGTAAGATAGAAAAGTACAAATGAGAATCGAACATTTGTACTTTTTTCTTGCTTTCATCTATATACTTTCAAAAAAATGTTTGATATAATAGGGACTGTTACAAGAACAAACAGTAAAAATATGACAGAACCGGAGCCTAGTATCATCAGGCATTTCCGAGTGCTGTTTTATCCGCAAATATGAATTTTGTGACTTTTATTCGTAACGAGACAAAAATGACCTCTATTCGAGACAAAAATGGGCATTTCGTTACGAATCTGATTACGAATTTTTGGCTGATAGTGGTCATAGTAAAAGTCACAAATGGAGGGATTTACCATGAATGAGTTCAAATTGAAAGCCCCATACAACCCAACTGGCGACCAGCCGCAGGCAATTAAAGAGCTGGTCGAAGGTTTCAAAGAAGGAAACCAGTGTCAGACGTTGCTTGGCGTTACTGGATCTGGTAAGACATTTACCATGGCGAATGTCATTCAACAGATGAACAAGCCGACATTGATTATTGCACATAATAAGACGCTGGCTGCGCAGCTGTATGGGGAATTCAAAGAGTTCTTTCCAAATAACGCAGTGGAATATTTTGTCTCCTACTACGACTATTATCAGCCGGAAGCATATGTTCCATCTTCAGACACATATATTGCCAAGGATTCTTCCATCAATGACGAGATTGATAAGCTTCGACTTTCCGCAACTATGTCGCTGATGGAGCGAAGAGATGTGATCATTGTTGCAAGTGTATCTTGTATCTATGGGCTGGGTAACCCGGTAGATTACCAGAACATGGTAGTTTCTTTGCGTCCTGGTATGATCAAAGATCGTGATGAAGTAATGGCAAAGCTGATTGAAATCCAGTATGATCGTAATGATATGGATTTCCACCGTGGTACATTTCGTGTGCGTGGAGATGTTTTGGAAATCATTCCGGCATATGAGAGTGATACAGCGATTCGTGTAGAGTTCTTTGGAGACGAGATAGACAGGATTTCAGAGATTGATATTTTGACAGGAGAGGTGAAAGATGAGCTGAAGCATATAGCCATCTTTCCGGCATCTCATTACGTGGTTGATCGCGAGAATATTAAGCGTGCGGTTGCGGATATTGAAGAAGAATTAGAAGAACGAGTCAAAGAGTTTAAGAGAAATGATAAGCTTTTAGAGGCACAGCGTATTGCGGAACGAACGAATTTTGATATTGAGATGCTTAAGGAGACTGGATTTTGTTCCGGAATTGAGAATTATTCCAGACATTTGGCAGGGCTTCGACCGGGACAGGCTCCGTATACATTGATCGATTATTTCCCGGATGATTTTATTATGATGATTGATGAGTCACATAAGACGATCCCGCAGATTGGTGGAATGTATCACGGAGATCAGTCGAGAAAGCAGACATTGGTAGATTATGGATTCCGCCTGCCATCTGCGAAGGATAACCGTCCACTTAACTTTGATGAGTTTGAAAGTAAGATCAATCAGGTGATGTTTGTATCTGCGACACCGGGAGAATATGAGAAGGATCATGAACTTCTTCGAGCAGAACAGGTAATCCGTCCGACAGGACTTCTGGATCCGGAAGTTGAAGTGCGACCGGTAGAAGGACAGATTGATGATCTGATCGGTGAAGTGAACAAAGAGATCAGTAAGAAGAATAAAGTCCTTGTCACAACGCTGACAAAGCGTATGGCAGAAGATTTGACAGATTATATGCGTGAAGTAGGAATCCGTGTAAAATATCTTCATTCGGATATTGATACACTTGAACGTACGGAGATCATCCGAGATATGCGTCTGGATGTGTTTGATGTGTTGGTTGGGATCAACCTCTTGAGAGAAGGACTTGATATTCCGGAAATCACTCTTGTTGCAATCCTTGATGCAGATAAAGAAGGATTCCTTCGTTCAGAGACTTCGCTGATTCAGACAATCGGTCGTGCAGCGCGTAATGCAGAAGGACATGTAATCATGTATGCAGATAAGATTACAGAATCAATGCAGCTGGCGATTGATGAGACACAGCGTCGTCGTGAGATTCAGATGAGATATAATGAAGAGCATGGAATTACGCCGAAGACGATTCAGAAGTCAGTGCGTGATCTGATCAGTATCTCTAAAAAGGTTGCTGCAGAAGAGATGCGGCTTGAAAAAGATCCGGAGTCCATGAGCCGGAAAGAACTGGAGAAACTGATTGCGGATCTGACGAAACAGATGAAGAAGGCAGCAGCGGAATTGAACTTTGAGGCAGCGGCAGAGCTTCGTGATAAGCTTGTTGAATTAAAAAAGATGCTCAATGATATGGAATAGGAGAGAATGAAATGGGTAAGAAAATGGACGCCAGACAGTACATTAAGATACGAGGCGCGAATGAGAATAACCTGAAGAATATAGATGTAGATATCCCAAGAAATGAACTGGTTGTTTTAACGGGACTTAGCGGTTCTGGAAAATCTTCCCTTGCATTTGATACAATTTATGCAGAGGGTCAGAGACGTTATATGGAATCACTGTCTTCCTATGCAAGACAGTTTCTTGGTCAGATGGAGAAACCGGATGTAGAAAGTATCGAAGGGCTTTCACCTGCAATTTCTATCGATCAGAAATCAACGAACCACAATCCACGTTCCACAGTTGGAACTGTTACGGAGATTTATGATTATTTTCGATTATTATATGCGAGAGTTGGAATTCCGCATTGCCCGAAATGTGGTCGTGAGATTGCAAAACAGTCGGTAGATCAGATGGTGGATCAGATTATGGCGCTTCCGGAGAGAACGAAGATACAGCTTTTGGCACCTGTTGTACGTGGAAGAAAAGGAACACATGCAAAGCTTTTCGAACGTGCAAAAAAGAGTGGATATGTTCGTGTTCGTGTGGATGGCAATATGTATGAGCTTTCGGAAGAGATTGCACTGGATAAGAATGTTAAACATAATATTGAAATTATTGTGGATCGTCTTGTGATAAAACCTGGAATTGAAAAGCGACTGACAGATTCTGTGGAAAATGTACTTCAGCTGGCAGAGGGACTGCTTCTTGTAGATGTGATCGATGGAGAGCCAATGAATTTCAGTCAGAGTTTTTCCTGTCCTGTCTGTGAGATCAGTATTGATGAGATTGAACCACGCAGTTTTTCTTTTAACAATCCATTTGGTGCTTGCCCGGAATGCTTTGGACTTGGATACAAAATGGAATTTTCAGAAGAACTGATGATTCCGGATCCGTCGTTGTCTATTAATCAAGGTGCGATTGCAGTTTTAGGATGGCAGTCCTGTACAGACAAGAGCAGCTTCACACGTGCAATTCTGGATGCACTGTGTAAAGAATATCATTTTGATCTGGACACCCCTTTTGAGGACTATCCGAAAGAAATCCATGATGTTTTGATTTATGGAACAGATGGAAAAGAAGTGAAGGTTTATTATAAAGGTCAGAGAGGCGAAGGGATTTATCCGGTTGCATTTGAAGGATTGATCAAGAATGTGGAACGTCGTTACCGTGAGACAGGTTCTCAGACGATGAAAGCAGAATATGAGACATTTATGAATATTACACCATGTTCAGCCTGTAAAGGACAGCGCTTGAAGCCGGGGGCTTTAGCTGTAACAGTTGGAGATAAGAATATTTCAGAAGTGACAACACTTTCTATAGAACGTCTTCAGAAATTTTTAGATGAACTTCAATTGACAGAGACACAGCAGTTGATTGGTAATCAGATTCTGAAAGAGATCAAAGCAAGAATCAGTTTTTTGATGGATGTCGGTCTGGATTATCTGACGCTTGCGCGTGCGACAGGAACACTTTCCGGTGGAGAAGCACAGAGAATTCGACTTGCAACACAGATTGGATCAGGTCTGGTCGGAGTTGCATATATTCTGGATGAGCCGAGTATCGGACTTCATCAAAGAGATAATGATAAACTTCTTGCGACGCTGAAACATTTGCGTGATCTTGGAAATTCATTGATTGTAGTAGAACATGATGAAGATACGATGCTGGCAGCGGATTATATAGTAGATATCGGTCCGGGGGCAGGAGAACATGGCGGTCAGGTTGTTGCTGTGGGAAATGCACAGGAAATTATGAAAAATCCAAATTCTGTCACAGGAGCGTATTTGAGTGGAAAAATCAGGATTCCGGTTCCGACAGAAAGAAAGAAGCCGACAGGTTATCTGAAGGTAGTCGGTGCACAAGAGAATAATCTCAAGAACATTGATGTAAAATTCCCTTTGGGAGTTATGACTTGTGTAACGGGAGTGTCTGGATCGGGGAAAAGTTCTCTTGTGAATCAGATTTTATATAAAAGACTTGCAAGAGACTTGAACCGGGCAAGAACAATCCCTGGAAAACATAAGAGAATAGAAGGGCTAGAGCAGGTTGACAAAGTGATTAATATCGACCAGTCACCAATCGGAAGGACGCCACGGTCAAATCCTGCCACTTATACAGGCGTGTTTGATTTGATCCGAGATTTGTTTGCAGGAACGCCGGATGCAAAAGCACGTGGATACAAGAAAGGACGGTTTAGCTTTAATGTTAAAGGGGGACGTTGCGAAGCATGTGCAGGAGACGGAATCCTGAAAATCGAGATGCATTTTCTTCCGGATGTTTATGTTCCATGTGAGGTCTGTGGTGGAAAGCGTTACAATCGTGAGACTCTGGAAGTACGCTATAAAGGGAAAAATATTTATGATGTATTGAATATGACAGTGGAAGAAGCGGTAGATTTCTTCGAAAACGTGCCAAGTATTCGAAGAAAGATGGAGACGTTGAGAGATGTTGGATTGTCGTATATTCGTTTGGGACAGCCTTCTACAGAGCTTTCAGGTGGCGAGGCACAGAGAATTAAACTTGCGACAGAACTTAGCAAACGCAGTACCGGAAAAACGGTATATATTCTGGATGAACCTACGACAGGACTTCATTTTGCAGATGTGCATAAATTAACAGAGATTCTCCGCAGACTTTCCGGGGATGGAAATACAGTAATTGTAATCGAACATAATCTGGATGTGATTAAGACGGCAGACTATATTATTGACATTGGACCAGAAGGAGGAGACCGCGGAGGAACTGTTGTGGCAAGTGGTACTCCGGAAGAGGTCGCAAAGAATCCAGATTCTTATACAGGGAAATATATTGCGTCTATATTGGAGAAATAAAGACGAAAAAAAGTCGAAAAAAGTCGTAAAATATATGCAAAAAATGCCTTTCTATTTTAAGCGAAGTCTATTATACTAAAGTATGCGGATGATAAAACATTACTGTTTTGGTTACATAATATTGATAACAGCAAGAGTGAAAAAACAGTAACGATAAACCCCTTCAAGGGAAAAAAGACACTTGATTGAGGAAAGAGAATGCTGGAATCAGTAACAGACAAAGTTGTTTATTTGCAGTAGAGTGCTGAGAACAGCAAAAGAGCGTTTTAGAAGGGAGATATAGAAATTATGATGTCAGTAGATCTTGGAATAGATTTGGGGACAGCCAGTGTACTGGTATATGTGAAAGGAAAAGGGGTTGTTCTGAAAGAACCATCAGTTGTCGCATTTGATCGTGATACGAATGTGATCAAGGCAATTGGTGAAGAAGCGCGTTTGATGCTTGGAAGAACACCGGGAAATATTATTGCGGTAAGACCACTCAGACAAGGAGTAATCTCTGATTATACCGTGACGGAGAAGATGATTAAGTATTTTGTTCAGAAAGCTCTGGGAAAACGTACATTTAAGAAACCGAGAATCAGTATCTGTGTACCAAGTGGTGTTACAGAAGTAGAAAAAAAGGCTGTGGAAGAGGCTACCTTTGCAGCCGGAGCAAGAGAAGTTCATCTGATTGAAGAACCTGTGGCAGCTGCAATAGGAGCAGGAATAGATATTTCAAAGCCTTGTGGAAACATGATCGTTGATATCGGTGGAGGCACAGCAGATATTGCAGTTATTTCACTGGGCGGAACAGTTGTGAATACATCAATTAAGATAGCGGGTGATGATTTCGATGAAGCAATCGTACGCTATATGAGAAAGAAACATAATCTTCTGATTGGAGAAAGAACAGCAGAGGATATCAAGATTAAGATTGGAACGACTTATCCACTTGTAGAGGAAGAGAAGATGGAAGTCAGAGGGCGTAATCTGGTAACAGGGCTTCCGAAGACAGTTACGGTGACTTCGTCTGAGACAGAAGAAGCTTTAAGAGAATCTACAGGACAGATTGTAGAAGCTGTAATCGGAGTACTCGAGCAGACTCCACCGGAGTTGTCAGCAGATATCCTTGATCGGGGAATTGTTCTTACCGGAGGAGGATCACTTCTTCGCGGACTGGAAGAATTGATCGAAGAGAGAACAGGAATTAACACGATGACAGCGGAGGATCCAATGAAAGTTGTTGCAATTGGTACCGGACAGTTTGTAGAATTTATGAGTGGAAGAAAAGAGTTTTAAGAGAAAGACTTCTGAAAAAGAATTTGAAGTGTCAGGTTCTTAGAGAAGAAGATTCAATTACAAGGGGTGTGTATAATAGGAACACACCCTTTTTCTGCATATAAATAGGAAAAGATACAAGAAGAGAGAGGAAAAAGTGTGGAAACAGTTACAGGGTATGTGAGTCATATTGTATATAGAAATTCTGATAATGGGTATACAGTATTCCATATTGAACATGATGATGGTGAAGTGACATGCGTGGGAAGTCTGAACTATATTAATGAAGGAGAACTTCTTGAAATTCAAGGAGAATATGTGAATCATAATGTTTACGGTAAGCAGTTGAAGATTTCTCATTATAAAGTAAAAGAGCCGGAGGATATTGTTTCTATTGAACGATATCTTGGCTCCGGAGCAGTGAAAGGTGTGGGTGCGGCACTGGCTGGCCGAATCGTGAAAAAGTTTAAAGAGGATACTTTCCGCATTATTGAAGAAGAGCCGGAAAGACTTGCGGAGATCAAAGGAATCAGTGAGAGAAAAGCACAGGAGATTGCATCTCAGCTTGAAGAAAAGAAAGATATGCGAAAAGCTATGATTTATCTGCAGAAATACGGTATTTCAACAAAGCTGGCAGCCAAGATTTATCAGTATTACGGAATGAAAGTGTATAAAGTGCTAGAAGAAAATCCGTATCAGCTTGCAGATAATATTGAAGGAATCGGATTTAAGACTGCGGATGAAATTGCATCCAAGATTGGCATACATACAGATTCAGACTATCGTATACGAAGTGGTTTATTTTATACATTGCAACAGGCAGTAGGTGAGGGGCATGTGTATTTACCACAGAATATATTGCTTCGAAGGGCAAATGCACTTTTAGGAGTTGATCTTGAAGATATTGAGAAGTACATCATGGATCTGTGTATAGAGCGGAAAACAGTTATGAAAGAAGTGGATGAGGAAATTCGCATTTATCCAGCACATTATTATTACTTGGAATTGAATACTGCGAAAATGCTTAATGATCTTGATATTGACTGTCAGATGCCGGAAGACATGATGGAGAAACGTCTGAAAAGAGTAGAACAGAAAGAAAAGATAGAATTGGATCCAATGCAGCACAGAGCTGTTATAGAAGCTATTAAACATGGTTTGCTCATATTAACAGGAGGACCGGGTACAGGTAAGACGACAACGATCAATACGATGATTCAATTTTTTGAAAGCGAAGGAATGAGTATCCTTCTTGCAGCGCCAACAGGACGCGCGGCAAAGCGAATGACAGAGGCTACAGGATATGAAGCCCAGACGATTCATAGACTACTTGAAGTAAGTGGAAATCCTGAGGAAGAGAACGGTATAGGTGGATTTTTGAGAAACAGAGAGAATCCACTTGAGACAGATGTTATCATTATAGATGAGATGTCCATGGTTGATCTGAATCTGATGCATGCACTTTTATCAGCAGTTATTCCGGGAACAAGACTTATTCTTGTGGGAGATGTGGATCAGCTTCCGTCCGTGGGACCGGGAAGTGTGTTAAAAGATATCATACGCTCAGAAAAATTTCATGTAGTGACGCTTACAAAGATTTTTCGTCAGGCAGGAGAGAGTGATATTGTAGTAAATGCTCATAAGATTAATGCAGGAGAACCGGTTACAATTGATAATAAAAGCCGGGATTTCTTCTTCTTAAAACGCCAGGATGCGAATACGATCATTAGCGTCGTTATTACTTTAATACAGAAGAAATTACCCAGATATGTGCAGGCCGACCCAAATGAAATCCAGGTAATGACACCAACACGTAAGGGATTGCTGGGTGTAGAACGATTGAATGTGATTCTACAGCAATATCTGAATCCTTCAGATTCCCAAAAAACGGAGAAAGAAATTAATGGTAGATTGTTCCGTGAAGGTGACAAAGTAATGCAGATTAAAAATAATTATCAATTAGAGTGGGAAGTTTCTACCAGATTTGGATTAACAGTTGACAAAGGGATTGGAGTTTTTAACGGTGATATGGGAGTCATTGATGAAATCAATGAATATACAGAAACTGTTATCGTGGAATATGATGAGGGGAGAAAGGTAAAATATGGATATGATATGACAGATGAGTTAGAACTTGCCTATGCGATTACGGTTCATAAATCTCAGGGAAGCGAGTATCCGGCGGTCATTATCCCACTTCTTCCAGGACCAAAGTTACTATATAACAGGAATCTGCTTTATACAGCAGTGACGCGGGCAAAAAAATGTTTAACAATAGTAGGGAGTGAACTAACATTTCAGGAAATGATCGAAAACAAAAGCGAACAGGGAAGATTTACAAGCTTAGACGAGCGAATCAAAGATTTTTAGAAAAAATGTATCCAAAAAGATGCCCGTTTTGTCAGGAAATCAGCTCAAAAGGTATTTGCGATGACTGTAGAAAACAGGTTGTTAAGGTGGGAAGAATAAAATGTATCCATTGTGGAAAGCCATTGGAGGATGAAACAAAAGAGTATTGCAGGGATTGTGAAAGAAGAAAAAGTAATTATGAACAAGGACGCAGCCTCTGGGTTCACATTCCGCCGGTTTCAAATTCAGTATATCGGTTGAAATATCACAACAAGCGATATTATGCGGAAATCTTTGGGAAAGAGCTGGCAGATGAGTTTGAATTTCAGATTCGAAGATGGGGGATCCAGGCAATTATTCCAATTCCATTACATAGATCGAAAATGAGAAAACGAGGATATAATCAGGCAGAACTTTTAGCAAAGCAGTTATCAGAATGCATGGGAATTCCTATGGAAAAAGATGTTTTATATCGGATTAAGAAAACCCGTCCTTTAAAGGAAATGAACGGGGAGCAGAGACATAGAAATCTGAAGGGGGCATTTGCGGTTTCAAAATCGTGGAATCCACGCCAGAACATTCTTCTGATTGATGATATTTACACAACCGGAAGTACAATAGAACGTGCTGCAGGAATCCTGAAAAAAGCAGGTGTTGAAAATGTCTACTTTTTGACTCTAAGCATTGGACAAGGCATCTGAACATATGGTATACTTAGGAGAGAAATCTGGAAAGGTGAATGTCGGATATGTTAGATAAAGACAGGATTCGTTTAATGACAAAAATGTCGATATATGAGAAGAATCACAGAGATGATTTTAAAATTGCCGATTATTACAGAAAAGATTATGCAAGTCTTAAGAGATGGATTACATTGATCTGGGTAACAATAGGTTATGCAATTTTGTTCGTTAGTTTCTGCATTTATTCAAGTGATAGTTTATCTGCTGATCTGACAATTTTAAAACTATTCGTTCTCTTGATTGCAGCAATTGCAGGCTATATAGTTCTTTTGGTTATATATGGGGTTTGCGCAAATAGTTTTTATAAGAGAAAACATGCAGTTGCCAAACAGAATGTAAAACGTTATTATCGTAATTTGTCCCGTTTAGAGAAGATGTGTAAAAAGGAGAAGAATGAACAATGAACAATTTACTGGTTCTTAGAGAAAGATTTAAGCAGATTTATGTTTCTCACTCTCTCTTAGTTCGAAAGGGAGCACAGTTTTTGCTTGCACTTTTGGTGTTTAACCTGATCAATTCTAATATTGGATTTATGAAGATGGCATCATCTGTTCTTTGTACTGTTGGCTTAGCAGTAGTCTGTACATTTCTCCCTCTGGCAGTAATGACGGCAGCAGCAACTGTGTTAATAGTGGCTCATTTATATACATTATCTATGCCAATAGCCGGAGTTGCGGTGATACTGTTTTTGTTAATGTATATTTTCTACTTTCGATTTACCCCGGAGAAGAGCTGGCTGATTCTGCTGACGGTAGTAGCGTTCGGCATGAAAATACCACTGGTGATTCCGGTTATATTTGGGCTGTTAGGTACTACAATATGGATTGTTCCTGCATCCTGCGGAATCCTTGTTTATTATCTGCTTTACCTGATCAAAGCTTCTGCAACAGCATTGAAAGGTACAGATGGAACAACAATGATCAGCACTTTAACCAATTTTACAAAACAGTTTGTAGGCTATCAAGAAATGTGGGTTATGCTGTTTGCAGTAGTGATCGGAATACTGGTAGTGAACGGAATTAAAAATCGGGCAGTTGATCATTCCTGGAAGATAGCATCAGCAACAGGAGCAGCAGTTTGTGTGATCGTAGGTGCATCGGGAAATATTTCTCTTGGACTTCACATGTCTTATACGATGATGATTTTCAGTGGGATTCTTGGTGTTGTAATAGGATTGTTCCTTGAAGTTATTTTTTTCTCTGTGGATTATTCAAGAACAGAGAATGTTCAGTTTGAAGATGACGAATACTATTATTATGTAAAGGCAGTTCCGAAAGTAGGGGTTCAGATGCCTGAGAAGCAGGTAAAACATATTACAGAACATCAGGGGCAGGACGCAGAGATGCCGAATGTGTCAGAGACAGAAAACAATACTGCTGTGTCAGAAGTTTCTGATTTGAAGGAAGTTGAACAGAAAGAGGAAGAAGATCAGTCAGAACAACTGAAAAAGGAGTCTGATCTTGCACAAACAACAATTTTTAATGATTCAAACATGACGGAAGATATTCTTTTAACAAGAAGTCTGAGCAAGGAACTGGGTCTGGATCAGAATGAAGAGAAAAAAGAGTGATCGACAGAGCAAAAGATGCAAGAGTGCATAACAACGAGTGATTACATAAGGTGGTGAGACTTGAGATGATAGAGTGGATTCAGAATTTTATAAGAAATTATTCAAATGGAATGTATTTTCCACATATACAGATAAAAGATATCATAGAGATTCTGATTGTGACGATTATTGTCTATGAAATCATGCTCTGGATCAAGAACACAAAAGCCTGGATGCTTCTGCGAGGAATGCTTATGCTGGGGGGATTTATTCTTCTGGCATGGCTTTTTCAAATGAATACGATCCTGTATCTGGCAAGAGAGTCGATTAATGTATTAGCGATTGCAGCAATTGTTGTTTTTCAGCCAGAACTTAGACGGGCATTGGAGAAGCTGGGAGAGAAAAATTTATTTAGTAACATTAATCCGTTCGATAAAAATAAAGAAAATCAAAGGTTTTCGGATGAAACACTGGATAGTATTGTAAGAGCTTGTTATGCTATGGGAAGTGTATGTACAGGAGCACTGATCGTAGTAGAACAGGTGATTCAGTTAACAGAGTATGAAATGACAGGGATAGAGCTTGATTGTAAAGTGTCTTCTCAGGTGCTGATCAATATTTTTGAACACAATACCCCACTTCATGATGGCGCGGTTATTATCAGAGGGGACAGAATTACATCAGCAACATGCTATCTGCCACTTTCGGATAACATGACAATCAGTAAAGATCTGGGAACAAGGCATCGTGCTGCATTGGGAATGAGCGAGGTTTGCGATGCTCTTGTGATTGTTGTTTCAGAAGAAACGGGACTTGTTTCTGTGGCTTCCGGAGGACGATTGCTTCGAGCTATTAACGCAGAAGAACTTCGGAGTCAGTTAAGCCAGATTCAGTATAGAAAGACAGAGACAAAGAACAAGTTTTCTATACGGAAAGGATGGCACAGATCATGAAAAAATACAAATTGACAACGAATCTTCCTCTTAAGATTATTGCATTTGTTTTTGCAGCATTTCTTTGGCTGATTGTTGCGAATGTTGCTAATCCGGTTACGAAATCAACTTATACAAACATCAAAGTTACGATAGCGAATGATGATGTGATTACACAGGGCGGGGAAGTTTATACGGTTTTAGATGAACAGAATGTAAACGTAGTTGTTTACGCAAAACGTTCAGTGATTCAACAGATTAAGTCGGATGATATTGTGGCTACTGCGGATATCAAAGAAATGGATTCCAGGACAGGGTTGATACCAATTTCAGTATCAATTCCAAAGTATAGTGGATCTTATCAGTCGGCAGAGGCTGCTCCGAGAAATATACAGATTAAGACAGAACCAACAGGTAAGACTGTATTTACACTGACTGTTAGCACAACAGGAACGCAGCGTGACGGTTATCAGATTGGAGAGATGAAAGTTAATCCTGAAAAAATAACGATTACAGGAGCAGAATCAACAGTAAAATCAATTGATAAAGCCGTAGCGAAGATTAATGTAGATGGAATTTCAAAAGATGAAGAACTTACAGCAGAACTTGTTTTATATGATGCATCGGGAAATGTAATCAATCAGGGACAGCTAAGTAATAATCTTGGAGAAGATGGAATCACTGTAGATGTGACAGTAATGAGGATCAAGACGGTTCCATTAAAATTTGAAGCATCTGGAACACCGGCAGATGGATATGAATATCTCGGTTGTTCGAGCGAACCGGCGAGCGTGCAGATCTGCGGAAAAGAAGAGGCCTTATCCAAGATTGAAAGTATCAATATTCCAGCATCTGAATTGTCTATCGCTGGGGCAACAGAGAAGATAGAGAAAGCATTTGACATTACAGATTATCTGCCGGAAGGTGTAGAACTGATTGAAGGCGCTTCAGGAAAGGTTACCGCAACTGCAATGATCGAACAGTTGGGAAATCGTACAATTGAGTTTATGGTTGCGTCCATCAAACAGAATTATCTGGCAAAAAATCTTCAGGTAAGTTATGAGCCAGATGCTGAGGTGACACTTGTATTTCAGGGAGAGAAAGATACGCTGGATAGTCTGGATATCAGCAATGCAGTATCGGTAAATCTCCAGAATTACACGAAGGAAGGCACTTATGACATACCGGTAGAAGTAGACCTTCCGGATGGAGTAACGTTGACAAAACCAGTGACAGTGCAGCTTATATTGACTGAAAAAGGATCCACAAAGGATGAACAACCGGAAAATAACGCTGGGACAAATTAATAATACTTCATATTAATTAAAAAAGTACAGGTCTAAATTAAAAAAGAATTAAGAAGGCTGGCATTGACAGTTTTCAATGCATATTATATGATATTGGAGTTAAAACTTCCAACTATCAGAGAGATAGAATAGGAGAATAACATGGTAAGCGATAAAGTAGTGATCAAAAATCCGACAGGACTTCATCTAAGACCGGCAGGATTGTTTTGTAAAACTGCGATGCAGTACAAGAGCAAGATCACAGTGTACAAAAAGATGAAAAACGAAGAGGTAAATGCAAATGCCAAAAGTGTATTAAGCGTACTGGGTGCATGCATAAAAAGCGGAGATGAGATTACAATTATTTGTGAAGGAGAAGACGAAGAAATAGCACTTTCAGACATGGTTCAACTTGTGAAAGATGGATTGGGAGAATAAGTGGTGTTTATAAACTGGTATATTGTAACAGTGAAGAGACATTAGGAGGAAAAAGAAATGAGCAAAGCAACATTAGTAATCATGGCGGCAGGTATTGGAAGTCGTTTTGGAGGCGGAATCAAGCAGCTGGCTCCAATCGGACCAAATGGAGAGATTATCATGGACTACTCCATCTATGATGCATTAGAAGCAGGGTTTGACAAAGTTGTATTCGTTATCCGCAAAGATCTCGAGAAAGATTTCAAAGAGATCATTGGCAACCGTATTGAAAAAGAAGTAGAAGTAGCATATGCATTTCAAGAGCTTGATGATATTCCGGAAAAATTCAGCGGAAAATTCACAGGAAGAACAAAACCTTGGGGAACAGGTCAGGCAATTCTTTGCTGTAAAGATGTGGTGGATGCTCCATTCCTTGTAATCAATGCAGATGATTATTATGGAAAAGAAGCATTTAAAGAGGCATACAGTTATTTGACAAACCTCCCGTCTACTGATATAATGCAGATTTGTATGGTCAGCTTTGTATTGAAAAATACATTGAGTGACAATGGCGGTGTGACCAGAGGCGTGTGCAAAGTAGACGGACATGGTATGCTTGCAGACATTGAAGAGACACATAACATCGAAAAAGAAGATGGAAAAGCCGTAATCCATAAAGAGGATGGAGATGTATTCCTTGACATTGATTCACCGGTATCTATGAATATGTGGGGAATTACACCTGAATTTTTTGAGATTCTTAAGACAGGATTTGATGAGTTCCTTGAGAAAACAGAAAGTACAGATCTAAAAGCAGAATACCTGCTTCCGACAATGATTGGAGATCTGTTAAATGATGGAAAACTGGAAGTAAAAGTACTGCAGTCACATGACCAGTGGTTTGGTGTGACATATAAAGAAGACAAAGAATCTGTAACAGCAGCACTTCGTGGATTGATTGAAAAAGGAGTTTACCCGTCAAAATTGTTCTAATTTGAGAAAAGGGATGTAAGATGGCAAAACGAAAAGGATCTGCTGGCAATTCTGCACGCAGAAAGAAAAGTACAAATAAGTATTCCCGCAGATCGGGAAGCAATAAATTGGGAACTTTGTGTATCATTCTTCAGACGATTGCCAGTATAGCCTTAATGGCGGTATTGTGTTTGTTGGGAATGATTCCGGATAAGTATCTGATACTGGTAGCAGCAATACTGTTTTTCTTATGGTGTGTGACACTGAATTCACAGGCAGCAAGGAGAAAACGGGGTACTTTGGGAAAAGTGTTCAGTTTACTTATGGCAGTTGTGATGTTTACTGGAAGTTATTATGTCGCTCAGGCTAATAATATGATTGGGAAGATCACAGGCAGCAACTATAAAGTGGATAAGATGGTCGTTGCAGTGCGCGCAGATGATTCAGCGGAGACAATAGAAGATGCGGCAGGCTATACGTATGGTGTACAGTTTGAGAAAGGAGCTGACAATATACAGACGGCTGTAACTGATATTGAAAAGCAGATTGGCGTTGATACGATCGAAGTGAAAGAATACGATTCTGTTCAGGATCAGGCACAGGCTTTGATTGATGGAGATTGTGATGCAATTATTTATAACAGTGCATATACAAGTCTGATGGAAGAAACAGTAGACGGTTATAGCGAAAAAGCAAAGGTATTATACACATTTAATATCCGTGTGGAATTGAATTTGGGAAACAAGGATACTATGGCAACAGATGACAGTATTATAAAAGAACCATTTACAGTTTATATCAGTGGTATTGATGTTTATGGTGATGTATCAGAAACAAGCCGAAGTGATGTGAATATTATTGCAGTTGTGAACCCGCAGACACATCAGATATTACTTGTAACAACACCACGTGATTATTATGTTCCTATTCCGGGGATTTCAGGAGGACAGAGAGATAAGTTGACACATGCGGGAATCTACGGGATAGATGCATCTATGAGAACGTTGGGTGAATTATATGAAACGGATATTAATTATTATGCGAGATTGAATTTTACATCCATGATTGACATTGTAGATACACTTGGAGGAATTGATGTATATTCAGAGTATGAGTTTACTACAAGTGAAGATTCTGAACATGTAATGGACGTACAGAAAGGATATAATCACTTTAACGGTGAAGAAGCACTTGCTTTCTGTAGAGAGAGACACAATGTTCCAGGTGGAGACAATCAGAGAGGAAAAGATCAGCAGGCAGTTATTACTGCTATGTTGAAGAAGTGTTTGTCACCGACTATGCTCTTGAAAGCGAATGCTATTATGGAACAGGTGAGTAAAGATATAGAGACCAATATGTCTCAGGAAGAGATTAATGCGTTGATCAAATATCAGTTAAGTAATAATCCGGCATGGACGATTCAGTCTGTAGCAGCGGAAGGTACGAATACAACTGGTACATGTTACTCCAGTGGTGATACAGAACTCTTTATTATGGAGCCGGTTGAATCTTCTGTGCAGAATATTATTAATCTGGCAAACATTGTAGAAGAGGGGGGAGTGTTGACGGAAGGCGAACAATTGAATTGAGAACGGGGAATATGCAGAACTAGATGTAATCATTGCAAATGGTGAACAGGTAAAAGAGAGATAATTAATATATAAGTAAGTATTTGACTTAAATCAGAGGACGGAAAAATAGAGATGATTCTCGTTTTTCTGCCCTCTTTTTGCTTTATAGAAAATTCCGATTTTGGATAAGAGGGAAATGGACATGACAATAGGACGATAGTTCGATTTAGAAGATATAAAAACCTTCTTCTCCAAATAAATCGTCAAAAGGGTTGTCTTCATTCAGAAAATAATCCATATCCAGAAGGTCGTCCCCACTTATATGGCAGATGTCCTCTGATGTCAATCCTTCCGGTGAATTTTATATGTGCATTAAAATTTGAAATTTAAAGAGGTAGGTTTTTCAGTGCCCTCGATTGAGGGGCAGGGGAGCTGAATATGTACAGCCTATTTTTTATGCTTGAATTCAACAATAAAATAAAAAATATTAATAAAAATACAGAATATAACAGAAATACGAAAAAATAGATTTATAATTTGATGAAAATATGGGATTATAAATACATATTAAACTCATGAGGAGGTTTCACTATGAAGAGGAAAAAGTTTATTGCCTTACTTTGTGTAGCAGCGACAAGTGCAAGTCTTGTTACACCAGTAATGGCAGAAGAGAATCAGGCAGTAGAAACTGTACGGGAGACAGCAGTAGAACAGGAAACTGCAGGTCAGGAAACAACAAAGCAGGAAGCCCCGGCAGGAGAAGTACCAGTAGAAGAGGGAGCGGAAGAAAAAGAAGTACCTGCGGAGGAGGCAGAAGAACCGGTAGAAGAGGCTGCACTTGTTCCGGAAGAGTCAACAGCAGAAAATCCAGAGAATGAAACATCAGAAGCAACGAATACAGTTGATACATATATTGAAGATGGACTGTATGAGGAAAATGGAGAAGTTTACTATTATAAAGATGGTGAAATGCTCACAAATAAAATAGTAGAATTTGAAGCAGAGGATGGCACTACTTTTGCACATTACTTTGATTATGATGGGACAATGTTGAAAAATGCTTATCATTATTATGTGAATTGGTATGATGATAATGATAATTACTTTGCTGGAGAGATTCGAGTTGATGGTAATGGTTATCTTTGTACAGGATGGTATTCAGAAGATGGTTACTGGAGATATTATAGCGAAGAGGACTATTTCCTTTGCACTTCAGAGATTATAGAGGATAATGGAAAACAGTATTATGTTGACAGTTATGGTAACATGGTAACGAATACTACGGTGATGAAAGATGGCGTTACATATGTTGCTGATTCTACAGGAGTTTTATCTGTTAAAGATATGACAGATAAAACTGAATGGGTAAAAAGTGGGGAAGACTGGTATCTGTATGTAGACGGAGAACTTGTAAAAGAAAACTATTATGAATATAGTGGCAAGACGTATTATTTTGATCAAGAAGGTCACATGGAGACTGGCATCTTTGAGGATAAAACAGGAAAAAGATGTATGGCAGAGCCAAGTGGTGCTGTGATCACGAATCCTACAAAGGGATGGAACAAGTCATCCGAAGCAGACATATGGTATTATTATAAATCAAACGCAGAGGGTGATTTATATCCTGTTGATAATGAGATGCTGAATTTGAATGGTAAGAAATATTATATTGATTGGAATGGACGGATGATAACTGGTGCGTTCTATTATGATGGATCCACTTATTTTGCAAATACTAATGGAGAAATACAGGAAAAAGCATCTTGGTATATAGATAGTAAAGGAAACTGGTACTATGTCAAACAAGATGGTAAAGTTGTTACGGATGATATCTACAAAATAGGAAATAAATCTTATATATTTGATGGCGATGGAGTAATGCAGAAGGGTACCGTCTGGTATAATGGAAAGATGTACCTGACAGATAACAATGGAGCAGTTATCAGTACGAATGGCTGGTATTTGAAGAAGGGCGATTGGTATTATATAAATAAGGATTCATCAATCGTGACAGATGAGTTTAAAGAAATTGATGGTAAGCTTTATTACTTTGAATACGATGGAGTAATGAAGATGGGGGATTTCTATATATATGATTCAGAAACCGGAACTTCAAAAAGATATTACGCAGATGAAAATGGTAAAATCACCAGAAACGATTGGTATCAGGCAGGTGTTGACTGGTATTATGCAGATGCCAATGGACAAAAGGAGACAAATAAGTGGATTGATGAAACATATTATCTGAATGAATCAGGAGCTATGGTAAGAGGTACTTGCAGAATAGAAGGAATTGAGTATTTCTTTGATAACAACGGCAAATATATAGGTACTTCTGCTAAAGATGGCTGGAGTTATTCAGATGGTAGTTGGTTCTACTATAAAGATGGAGAAGCATATACTGGTTGGGTTAACAATAAGTATTGGGTTGAAGATGGCGAACTTTGTACAGGTAGGTTTATAGAAGATGGTGGCAAGTACTATTATGTGAATTGCGAAGGAATTTACCAGACAGGCTGGATTAAAACTGAAGAAAATGAATGGTGGGGTGAATGGACATATGCCAATGCCAGCGGCGAAATTGTAAATGATGGATGGCAGTCTATAGGAGGAGACTGGTATTATTTTAAAGATGGAGTAATCAACCAATTCCCGATTATTGAAACAGAAGATTATGGGGCATGTACATTTAAATCAGATGGTCGGTATACAGGTAGAGCAAAAAGATCAAATTGGTATTATATTAATGAAAAATGGTATTATGTAAAAGCAGAAGGAAGCCTGGCAAGAGGAAAAGAAACAATAAATGGGCATACATATTACTTCAATAGTGGCTTTACTTCAGCGCTACTTCAAAATGAATATTATAGCGAATATGATAATAATAGTAATAAAAGTGTCTCAGTATGGGTGAACAGTAATGGCGAAAAGGACATGAGTAATGGTTGGAAATACACTGGACATACGTACTATTATGTGGAAAACGGAGCATTCAAAAACGGTTGGTTATCTTATGGAGGAAACTGGTATTATCTTGAACCAGGAATGGCTCGTGGAATCGAATTTGTTGAGTATAATGGAGAATATGAATATGCATTTTTTGATGAGAATGGTGTTTATCATAAGCTGACGGATGGCTGGAAGTCGATAAAGACAGAAGAGGGATTCACAGACTGGTATTACGTTAAGAATGGAAAACCGGCAAGCGGATATGTAGATGGATATCATTTCTATAGAAATGGTTATTTGGATACAGGAATTTACTGGTCAGATTCTGGAAAAGTATATTATTATGATGAAAATGGAAAAATGCTTAAGGGAACTGGAGGGTATTTAGACAAATATGATACATGGCATTATATTTATTCAGATGGCACAATGGCTACTGGTGAGAGAACAATTGGAGGAAAGAAATATTGGTTCACAGGCTATGGAGACTGGATTAGATAAAAGATAATAAAACAAAAAGAAAAGGAAAGAATTGTCCGAAGAAGGGATTCTTTCCTTTTTTTTGGGGGATATTTGTTAGAGAAATATAGACAAAATATTTGAATTAAGATAAAATGATATTCGTTATAGGTTTCTTTGCGATGAAGAGGAGGTGTAAGCATGTATAAGAAAAGAGGGATTTTTGCACTGTGCTGTCTTGCGGCGGTGCTGGTTGTTGGATGTGGTCAGGAAGAGAACAAAAATACAGAGGAACAGATTCGGACGGACAACAAGCAGGATACAACAACTGATTATAAAGATAACTTAAAAGAAGATGAAACACAAAAAGCTGAAAAAACAGAGATACAGAAAACCATAACAGTGTATTCTGTGAATCTAGATAGCGGAGAGATTCAGTCAGAGGAAATTAAAGTGAATCAGTTGAGTGGAGAAGAGATATGGACAGCACTGAAAGAAAGAGATGTTTTGACGACAGACTGTAAATTGAATACATGTAATGTAAATACAGAAGAAAAAAAGATTGATCTGGATGTCGATGGTACCTTTGGAAATTACATAAGAACTATGGGTACCACAGAAGAACAAGAAGTACTTAAGTGTATCGTGAATACATTTTTGGATAGTTATAGTTGTGAGAAAATTAAGATGACAGAGAATGGTCAGCCATTGGAAACTAGTTGTGCAGTCCTGAATGGTTATATGACAAAGCAGTAAAGCAATGGAGGATACAAAAGATTGGAAAATCTAATGAAAAAGTGTATTGTATTTTTGATGACAGCGATTTTGGCAATAACGACAGTTCCTACTCCGATATGGGCGAATGAAAATTGTGAAAATAGTATCGCAATCACTGAAAATGCAGAAAAAGATATTCAGGACACGGTAACAGATCCGCGTTTGAATTATATTTATGTTGAACAGCCGTATCTGGAATCACCAGATACGCAGAAAATTGCCGTGTCTTGGGGAGATGGTACAGAAAATATTACTGAGATGTCAGCTGTAGTAAGTGGACCAGAAGGAGAAGAAATATGGCATGCATCAGAAGAGACGGATACAATTTATTTGTTTGAACGGGCCTATACGGAACAAGAGAAAGGAATCTATCAAATAACTGAACTTAATCTTGCAATTCAAGGGGTGACATATACCTATTCACTTGCAGAGTTAGGTGCAGAAACAGTATTTGGTGTGGATGAAGAATACGAAGGAATCGAGCAACTGTCACTAGTGGATGATGAAGGGATGTCGACTGATATTGCAGCGTATAATATCGATGAAGCGGGAAATGTGACAGAAAAGGAAAGTCTGGAAGAAGCAATCAATCAGGCAACAGCAGAAATACCAGCTATGATGTGTGATGATGGAGTACAAACACGGAATACGAATCTTGTAGTTGCACTAGATCCAGGACATGATTCATCACATGCAGGCGCTTCAGCAAATGGGGTCCGGGAAGAGGTTCTTACATTAAAGATTGCACAGTATTGTAAGGCGGAATTGGAAAATTATGCAGGAGTATCTGTTTACATGACCCGGACGAGTGCAGCGTGTCCTCATCCGGGAGGAAGCTCTGCAAAAGATATTGAGCAGAGAGTTGCTGATGCAGCGAAGGCAGGAGCAAGTATTTATGTCAGTATTCATTTAAATTCTTCTAAATCATCTTCAGCGAAAGGTGCAGAGGTGATTTATCCGAATTCGAGTTGGAAACCACAAGTAGGTGCAGACGGTAAGAGACTTGCAGAATTAATAGAGGATGAACTTGTAGGGATTGGATTGGAAAGAAGAGCAATTTACAGCAAAAATACAACGATAGGGGAAACCTATGAGGATGGATCGATTTCTGATTATTTTACAGTTCAGATTTCAGCAAAAGAACATGGAATACCTGGAATTATTGTCGAACATGCATTTGTAACAAATAGTTCAGATGTGAATAATTATTTGAATAATGAAGCAGGATTGAAGAAACTTGGAGTTGCAGATGCAACAGGAATCGCGAAATACTTTGGTCTTGAAAAAGAAGGTTGGCAGAAAGATTCAAAAGGTTGGTGGTATCAATCAGGATCAGGTTATTTAAAGAATCAGTGGGCTTTAATTAATGGAAACTGGTATTATTTTGATTCAGATGGTTATATGAGAACAGATTGGCAGAAAATTAAAGGATCCTGGTATTATCTTGGAGATGCCAATGATGGAGCAATGAAGACTGGTTGGCAGAAAATTAAAGGATCCTGGTATTATCTTGGAGATGCCAATGATGGAGCAATGAAGACTGGTTGGCAGAAAATTAAAGGATCCTGGTATTATCTTGGAGATGCCAATGATGGAGCA
>OGWS01000463.1_pt1 | contig 42404 bp, 53 predicted proteins | sample 1576111 | NCBI WGS metagenome assembly OGWS01 (sample SAMEA3541534, study PRJEB24748) | human gut metagenome | biome: human gut; feature: human-associated habitat; material: faeces | place: China | collected 2012
CGGATCAGGAGGGAAAGGCCGTGGATGCCCAGACGGTCGAGATCAACTATACGAAGAAAGACGGCAGCAGTGCCACCTATAAAACCTCCGGATCGAATATTACGGATACCATTCCCGATGTCTCGACCTCAAGTTTTATGATTCGGACAATCGTGGGTGCTCCCGGCTACGGAGCCCAAATGAAAGATTCGACCATCCCCGCCGGAACTTCGGATTATCTGTATCAGAATACTTTCGAACTACAACCAATCGCCGTCACAAGTCGCAACCTTGTTCTGCGCCTGTCGATCGAGGACGCGGACGGCAGCCCCCTCGCGGCCGATAAGGTCACCGTCACGACAAAGAACGCCGCGGGCCAAACCGTGACGCGCGAATATACGAATACCTCGGCGGTGGACGATACCATCGCCGACATCCCCACGAGCGGATCGAGCGTCACGGTCACGGCCTCGAAGTCCGGCTACAACGATGGCCGGATTCGGGGGTCTATCCCTTCGGGCAGTTCGGACTACACTTACTCGGGGGTCGTTACCCTGCGCTCGTCGCGTACGATCGACGCCGAAGTGCGCGTGCAGAATGCGGGAGGCTCGGCGGTCGTCGCCGAAGAGATCACCTGTACGTACCTGCAAAGCTCGGGCAATACCAATACGATGCTGGCTACGAACAGCAGCATCCTCGACAAACATGTACATACGGACTGTTCGGTGAAGGCGTTCACGTCGCGCATCACCGTCACGGCCGCGGACTACAATACCGCCGTGGAGGAGGTGCCCGTGGAGGCAGGCATCGAGACCGTCACGATCCGCAAGACTGTCACGCTCTACCCGGGTTCGCGTTCCCTGCACCTGGATTTCGCGGTCAGGAACGAGCAGGGCGCGGCCGTGGAGGATGCGGTCGTGGTGATTCAGTACGTGAAGCCGGACGGGAGCGACGAAAACCTGCAATTCACGGGCGGCGTGCACGAGACTTTCGACAATGCGACCACGCAGGGCTTTACGCTCCTGATTATGGCGCAGGCCGAGGGTTCGCGCGTGCACATGCAGCAGATCGCCGTCCCGGCGGGCAAGGAGGCGTACACCTACGACACGGACGTGGTGCTCTACTACGACTACTCGCCGGGCATCACGCTCGACCCGGCGTCCCCGTGGACGTATACGGCGCACCTGGGTACGCTCCGCAATACGGGCAACGTCGACCTGGAGCTGCTTTCGGCGCCGGAATGGTGCACCTTCTCCGGAGACATCCCGGGCACGGTGGCGGTGGGCGAGGGTCGTGCCTTCGCCGTCTCGAAGAACGAGACGGGTGCCCAGCGCACGGGAACGATCTCGATGCGGTACCGCAACGTCGAATCGAGTGAGGACGTGGCCTACGATGTCGAGGTTTCGCAGGAACCCTGATCGCCGATGTTCCACAAATTAAGCGGTAAATTTACACAGTGCAACCCTAAAACCGAACACAGAGAAATGGCAACTTACCAATTACAAACCACCGGGGAGCAGGCCGACGAAGCCCTGGCGCGGGCCCTGCGGCCGCAGAACGCGATGCAGGGGGATAAGACCGCCTCCGGCGCCTATGTGCTAACGGACGCCGAGGGCAAGGCGTTCGACCCGCAGACCTCCGCGTCGGCCGTGCTGATGAAGGACGGCACCCCGCTCGAAAATAAACTGGAGGATGACACCACGCGCGACGAGGATAAATTGTCCCTCCTCGCGCACTCGGACTGCACGCTCGAAGAGCGCGTGACGCACCTCGAAAGGCTGCTCGTGGGAGTGCTCTCGGGCAAAGTGCTGATCCCGGAATTGCAGGTGAAAAAACTGGGCGTGTGGGGCGACAACAACCTCGTCGTCACGGGCGAGGGCGCGCCGACGAAAGCCCCCGACCGCGCGGGGCAGTTCTATGTCGATACGAAGAACAACGCGGTCTACCACTCCGTAGGCAACGGCGCGGTGTCGGACTGGAAGAACGCTTAAACTGCATACAACATGTCACAAGTCAACAAATACGCCGACAAGGCGGGTTACACGGCCGACAAAAACCGCAAGGACACGCAGTCGGCAGTATCATACATCGAGAATGACGGGATGCTCGTCTACGACGGCGTGAACGTCGTGGTGGACAAGCCGGCCGCCGGTGTCGGTGATCTCGTCGTCTTTGACAAGACGGATAGTACGTTGAAATTTATCAAAGGCGATACGCTGGTTACAGAAAAGATACCTCCCCAACTGATTCCCGTGGCCGTGGTCTATGCCCGGCAGGGCGAGCGGGTGCTGATCGTGTCGCTTCGCAATGCGGCAAGCAGCGTTTACTGGGCGTACTCTTACGAGGTCGCCCTATCTGGCTTCGAACTGTCTGCGGGGGGAACCTTCACGCTTCGTATCTATAATACCGACCACGCATTCACTTATGCCCCGGGTGCGACGCTCGCGGATATCGCCGCGCAGATCAATGCGGACGAGAAGATCAAAACCACTTATGGCTGGACAGCCTCCGTAGATGAAGCGGCCGCGCGAATCATCGTATCATCGAATACATGGTCGCCCAATTATGTGCTTATCGACGTTACGAATGGCTGCCAAATCACCTATCCTCGGGAGAACGTGAGCTATCAGACAACACTCACGGGGATACTTATCAAAGGAACCAGAGAAGAAATTCGCCGCAAGAATGGTGTGAGTGCAAATATGGCAGGGGGTGTCCTCGACCAGTTCGCGGAATATTATTCGGAGAGAGGCCAGGCTGCCACAGGACAAAAGCCGGGAAGCGGCATAGTCATTCGGGAAAGCGTTTTCACCGAGGCCGACAACCCCGATCTGGTTGCCGTGTATCCCACCTACAAGGACTACCTGTTCGCCGAGCACATGGCACAATATCCTACGGCGTTCGGGACGATGTTGCAGGATGGCAAGACCAACACGAACCTGATCGGGCGGCTTACCTTCGAGGATATTTACGGCAAAACACAGTACCGCTACCCGGCTGCTGCGGCTGCCCTCGACTACGGCGTCACCGTGGACGGAATGACGACGGGGCTGGAGGCGGGGGCATGGTGGCTGCCGTCGTCGGAAGAGGTCTACCTGCTGATGCACGACAGGGTGCGTTTCGCCGCTGACGTGGAAAAAGACCCTGTAAACCGTACGCTCTTACGCTTGAAAGCTACCACGTGCTATGGTTATAATTATTATGTCCATACTCCATGCGAGATGCAGGAGAGTTACATCTACATTTATAGCGGAGGGAACGGCACTCTGGGCTATACAGGCAAGTGCTATAAATTCTCTGCCCGCCCGGTCTGCGCCTTATAATTATCTGAACCATGGAAACACAACAGCAGATCAACATCCTCGAATCGCGGCAGCTGGAACTGCGGGCGATTATGGCCAAGTCCGACGACAGGGCGGCCAAATGCATCAAGTCCGGCCTTGACTTCCGGGCTACCTATCCTCTGGATTATGAGGAGTACGAAGCGGCCAACGCGGAGTACAACGCGAACGAAAAGACCCTTGCGGAGCTGAGGGCCCGGCGTGCCGAAGAGCTGGCCGCCGAAGAAACGGTTATGAACCCTCAAAACATAGAACGATGAAAAAACTCCTCGACTACTTGGCTCGCCCCGTGCTGGAGCTGGCCGGCAAAATCCCCTACAAACGCTACGCCTATTTTACGGCGGGCGTCCTTCTGGCTTGCGCCGCCCTGATGGCGACCCTGCTGGGCCGTGCCCCGGTGTGGGCTGCGGTTATCGTCTCGGCGGCCGTGGTGACCCTGGCCGCCCTTTGGAAGGAATACTGGCACGACGCGAAGCCCGAGCCGCGCGACCTTGTGGCGGCGGTGCTCGGCGGCGGCGTGGTGTGGCTTACGATCCTGTCCCTTTATCTCGTCGAATTCCTGAAAGGGTAGTACACTATGGACTGGATGTCTTTGCTGTCGAGTATCGCGGCCGCTATTTTGACCGGCGGCGGTATTACGGCATTCCTGCACCGTAAGGAGAATAAGCGCGCCAAACAGCTCGAAAACGAGACTACGGCGTCGTCGCAATGGCGGGAACTCTACGAGCGGGCCGAGGCGCGAGCCGAAGCCCTGAGCGCGAAGGTCGACGAACTGTACAAGAAACTCGGGTATATTCGGGATCAGAACAACGGCCTGACGACCCAGAATGCCGTGTTGAAGATTTTGAAGTGCAAACGGATCGAATGCTCGGATCGTCAGCCGCCTATTGGTAAAAAGGGCGAATGCAATTTCAGAATCAATACCAGCGAACAGCCGGAGAGTGATAGCCCGACACTGGATGAACAACAAACAGACTGAATCATGAAACATTTTACAATGGCGGAGCTTACGCGCTCGGCCACGGCCCGAGCAAAAGGCCTGGACAATACCCCGACGGCGGAACACCGCGCCAATATCGAAATGTCCGTCGCGCAGCTGCTCGACCCGCTGCGGGAAGCCTGGGCGGTGAAATGCGCCAATGAGCAGTGGGAAACCCCGGAGATTCGCGTTTCGTCCGGTTACCGCGGCTTCGCGCTCAACAAGGCCGTCGGGGGATCGACGACCTCGGCGCATTGCGTCGGCTTCGCGTTCGACCTGGTGCCGTGCAACGGGCGTATGGCCGACTTCAAGCGCTTTTGCCGTACGTGGCTCAAAGGCCGTGCCTTCGACCAGATGATCTCCGAGGACGAGGATGCCGCCGGCACGCCCCGTTGGGTGCATATAGGCTACAAGAACCGCCAGGGCGGGCAGCGGCGGCAGCTGTTGACCATGCGTGCGGGCAAATATATCCCCATGACGGCATGAAACGCTTGATCCTCTACCTGCTCGCCGCCCTTGTTGCCGGGGTGCTTCTCTTCGGCTGGGGCTACCGCCGGGGCGCCGCGTCGGTGGTTGTGAGGGACAGCGTAACCGTACGCCTGAAACCGCTGCCCCCGTTGACGGTCACCATCCGCGACCCGTGGCCGGTGGCGGTGCACGACCCGCCCGATACGGTACGAATTCCCGCTCCGGCCGCTCCGGCCGCAATCATTGCCGACTACCTGCGCACGCGGGACTACCACTTCGATTTTTCGAGCGATTCCACCGGGATGTTCCTGGTGGATGCCTCGGTAGGCCGTAACCGCCTGCTGGCTATTTCACCCACGATCCGGCTGCTGATGAAGGAGGTGGAGCGGGTGCGGGAGGTGGTACGGGACGTGCAGCGGTTCCCGCGCTGGGAGCTGGAGGCCGCCGCGGGTGCGCTGTATGCCCGGGACGATGCCCTGGTGTGGATCGGCGGACGCTTGCGACATACCCGCGGCCGGTTGAGTTTCACGGCCGAAGGCGGCTGGACACCCCGATGCGACGGTTTCTATCTCCAAGGAACCGTAGGTGTGACGCTATGGAGAAAATGGAATTGACTGTGAAGGCATCCCTGGAAAGTCCGGGGATGCCTTTTTTGAGACCGCACGAAAAATAATTGCTGGAATATTTGGAGAATGATAGTAAAAATACTATCTTTGTGTTGTGATAATTAAACAAGGCCCGAAAAATGAAGTACTCGGAAGTAGAAAAGAAATTGAGAAAGGCCGGTTGCCGGTTCGTTTCTCACGGCACGAACCACGACTGGTGGTACAGTCCCATCACCGACCGCCGGTTCCTACTGCCCCGGCACAAGAGCGAAGAGGCGAAGGCCGGCACACTGAAAAGCATTAGCGAGCAGTCCGGGGTCAAGTTCTGACCCCGGCGCCTGCCGAAACAATAAGACCTTATAAATCATCTTATTTTATTATGAAAGTTCAGGTTATAATCGAGCGCGGTGCCGACGGCACCTTCGATGCGAATATGGAGTTTATAAAAAGCGTCCCGTTCGGGCTCCTGGGACAGGGAAAGACCGTGGCCGATACGATCGCGGACTTTTATAACTCCTACGGGGAAATGCAGGCGATGTATAAGGCCGAGGGAAAGGAGTGTCCGCAACTGGAGTTCGAATTCAAGTACGACGTTCCGTCGTTCCTGCAATACTACGCCTATGCCTTTACGCTTGCAGGGCTGGAGCGCATCACGGGGGTCAACCAGAAGCAGCTCGGGCACTATATCAGCGGCTTCCGGAAGCCGAGCGAAAAGACCGCCCGCAAGATCGAGGAGAAGATCAGGGAATTCGCCAAAGAAATAGAATCCGTTCGGTTTGTTTAATTATCACAGGTTAACGATCAACGGTGCGCCCCGGAGAAATCCGGGGCGTTTTCTATCGCATAGCTTTACTCCAAATTATTCACTAAATAGTCGATTACTTTTCTATTTGCCTCATCGACCTTTTTTTGGTTGCGGTTGATGTAGATATTCGTTACCCGGTTCCCGGTTGAATGTCCCATGCCAAGGGAAATTGTTTCATCAGGTATGTCGAGTTCTGCGGCCAGCGTTGCCCACGTGTGCCGTGCCCAGTAGGTGGAGAGTTTGGGAAATAACGGATTCCGGTGTTTTTTCCCTCCGCGACCTTTGCGTTCGACAGTCCCGATTTTTCGCAGGTTCTCGTTCATCCGATGGGTGAAGTCTTTATAGTTGCCGTATGTGTCGAGGACATCGAGCAGGTAATTCTTACCCCTGTATTTGTCGATGATCGCCTGCGCTTCGGGTTCGACCTTGATTGAAAATATGTGTCCGGTTTTGGAACGCCGGTATTCGATTCTGCCGTTTCGGATTTCTTTGAGTGAAAATAGATCCACCGAGTTTATGCCGATCAGGTATACCATAAGCATGAAGATGTCGCGGTACTTCTCTTGGTGCGGCTCGCAGGGGTAGTCCCGCAGCGTGCGAAGTTCTTCGACGGTAAGCGACCGTTTCGCCGTTTCTTCGTGCTTGATCTTGAACTTTCGGAAAGGGTAGAGGGTAGTCAGTTCGTCGTCGATGGCTGCATTCACGACAGCGCGGATATTTCGCATACTGATTGCGATTGTGTTGGTGGCTATCTCTTTGACCCCTATGATCGGCTTGCCGTGTTCGTCGAGGTGTTTCGTCCGCAAAAAATGCTCAAACTTTTTGAGCCATTCGATTGTAATGTCTTCAAATCGCCAGCCGTCAGTTTTGCCCGTCTTTTCCGCAAACCATCCCATACGGGCATGGGTGAGTTGATAAATTGCTTTTGTGCCGGGGTGTGTGATCCGATCCACGTATTCGGTGTAAAAAGCATCGAATGTCATTTGTTTATCTTCCGGGGCGACGTATTCGACCCCATTCATGTGGGCGATAATGCGCGCTTTGATGTCTGCGGCTTTCCCGTTGAGGCCGTGGGTCAGTTGCACCTCAAGCAAAGCATCCTCTATATTGTTGAGACCTCTGCGCAAAGCGCGGTTCATTTTCTCCCGCTGGGGAGCTTTTATGATTTCGTAGCCGTCCCACCATTCGGGCGGGATGGTCAGGCCGGTTTTGATGTTAAAATTCTTACGTCCAGGCAGGTTTACCCGGTAATAGAGCGGGTATTTACCTGATGCGCTTTTGTAGCGCTGGTCATAATAGATACTAACAGTAGCCATAGTGTAAAATGGGTTTAAAATTTGCACGCATTTTTGCACTCCCACGCTCCAAAAGGCACCTAAAAGCCTGCTTTTTGCACCCTTTTTTGCGGGAAACTACGGTAGTAGAACGGGTATATACACAAAAAAAGGCTCAAAATGAGTTTTGTATATTCCTCATTTTAAACCTTTTACAATTTGTCGGGGAGACTGGATTCGAACCAGCGACCTCCAACTCCCGAAGCTGGCGCGAGGATTTGTAATAGGTTGAAATATTGAGGAATATAGATGCCGTTATACTACTTTCACGCAAATTTGCACGCATATTTGTTGGAGCGGGATTTTAGCAGTGAAGTTTATTTCACCTCTCCAACAATCACGATTCGTTCGTATGTTTGGCCGTCGAATACATAGCCTTCCTTTTTGCCGAGAACCCACCGCCAGTCAGTGATCCGTTTGGCATTGTAGATCGACTGCCATTTGCTCCAGTCCGTAGCTTTGAAGGTAAAGCGAAGGTTTGCCACTTGGTAGAGCTTTATATCCGCGGTTTCGCTGACATCCGGCTTAGTAGTGTCGGTCGGGGCAATTTGGGCGAATACATCGTCGTCGGGAAAAATGGAGTACGGTAGACGATCATCAATACTCAATAGGCTATATCCACCGCTGGTATAAAGCCCTTGGACATAAAAGGTCTGTACGTATTCATGCCCTACTTTATAGTTTGTAGTATTGGGTACTGGATCGTTGTCGCTGTCTTTGCTGCAAGCAAGCATTAATGGGATTATGAGGAGTAGGAATATTTTTTGCATTAGAGTGTGATCGCTAAAAATTATTGAAGAAGTTTACGTAGTGTTTCGATTTTTAAATAGAAATTTCTTAAATAATTATTTTCATAGAGCGAGTGGGTGGAATATTTTAAAAATCGGATAATGTCTTTTGTGAGTTATCTGTGTTTTGCTGATTGATACGTTTTAAGATAGGAGCATTTTCGTATGTCATTATGCCGATTGTTGGATCAAAATGGACTATCATATTATCTTTTATTCTATAATAATCTGAAGGCAAATCTTTTGCTAATTGCAATATATATAAAGTGAAGTCCTTATGAGATTCTCTAAACATGCTTTCAGCTTTGTATGTGAAAATAGGATCATCGAATTTAAAACCAATCTTGTATAGTGAATCAAAATAAAACTCAGGTCTTAAATATACTTTTGTTTCCCCTATTTTTGCTTGAAATGTATAGTAATACCTATTTTGAGCGTCGATGTTGAGTTTTCCATCATTTTGGAGTTTTTTACAATGTGCTAAAGTTTGGTTCTGGGACATGCCAAATTCAAATCCTAAGAATGTCGTTTTAATATTCACAGGGCTATCTTGGGCTTTTTTTGTTGCCTCAAAATAGGCATTATGCTGTGCGTGTCGTTGTTTTTCTTCACTATTACATCCAACAACGCACATAATTATAATAAGTGCTAATGCAATTTTCCGCATAATATTCATTCCAATTTTCATCAATTGAAGAAAAAATTTACATTATATTCCTCTTAATAACTCCTGTTACACGCAGTAGCCGACGTACGTCCTCAAATGGTATTTCGAACTCTGGGTAGAAATATTCCCCAGTCATTGGGCCGCTTTCGTGTTTCATGTGGTTGTCGCTAAGACACCGGAACGCTGATTTGTCTTTATTATAGTATAGGCGTTTCAGATAACGATTTTCAGACGTTTCTACAACGTATACTGTTCCGGGTTCAATAAAACGCTCTGTATATTGGCGTAAACCTATCACACAACCAGCAGGATAGTTAGGAACCATGCTGTTACCGTATACTCGCAGCGCAAATTCACTGTCTTTCATAAGTCCCCCGATTTCGATCATGCCCGATGGCCGTGCTTGTGTCATTTCCATTCCGTATGTTGTGCCAGCAGCTACTTCGGCGTCATAGTAGGGGATTACTCGCCCTGTGCTTATTAAATTGGTTTCTTCATATGTTGCGGCAGCTTGGGTGGTATTTATCTCTCCATATATTGATGTTAATTTCTCTTTTAGCGAATCAGGCATTGGGTCTTTTCCATTTTCGATTTGAGAAACAAAAGATTGTCCTATACCTAAAATATTTGCTAACTCTTTCTGGCTTAGCCCCTTTTCTTTCCTGAATTTTTTTAAATCGAACATCATGATAATTTTTGTGTAAATATTTCTGATATTTTCTTTGATATTAGAAATATATTTCTGATATTTGCATTGTCAACATACAACGTATGCACAAATATAGGAAAAATAACGAATAAAAATTACGACAATGAAACCTATGTATAATAAAAGACAGATCATGAAGAATGCCTGGTATTTAAAGCGTGTGAGCTCGATGGATTTCTCGGCTTGCCTGCGTAAGGCTTGGCGCAATGAAAAGCTGGCGATCATGACGGCAAAGATAGAGAACCGGCCGACGGTACAGCCGAAAGCCACGGAATACCGTCCCGAGCTACTGACGGTGCCCGCGGATTTCTACGGCGTGTCAGGTCAATATTATGGTGACTGATATGGATAAAGAGGGCGCAAAAAGGCGCAAGATGCTTGCTGATAGCTTTATAAGCCTGACTAATAGTATAGAATCATGGCGTCTGAGTACGGCCTACTTGTCGGCGATATTGGAATCGGTTAGCCCTCGATTCAAACGCCCGCTATCACCGCTAGTACTAGAAGAGCGAGAATTAGCAAGGCAAAAAGCACATAAGCAACGACCTCGCAGACTACAAAGAATGATTTACGACCTATGCCAATGGGTATGCGAATTTTGGTCTGACCATGTGCGACGAGAGGTGGGCCTGATATACCTGCTTGATGGAGACGAAGCTCCATGCGACGACAAAGTTCTATGGGCTCATATAATGAGATTGCGCAAGAAAGGACAGATAATATGTTTAAGACCAGCGCGGTATAGAATACCCACGAAATGTCAAACTTGTAAATACCAATGCTTTTCAACGCAATTGTAACGGCAAGGATCGCACTCGACGCGGTTAGAAATGCAGACATAGTTGAAGATCGGGCTTTGTAAGCTTCATTAAGCCAATTGATACGATGCTTTTCGCATTCAGCCCAATAATCATAGCCGAGTTGAGACGGTTGCTGCATGAAAGTAAATTTTAAGTGACGAACAAATTTAACAAAAAATAGCATCCCCGCAATTCATTCTATTGCATAGGGTAAGTTTTAAGTGACACTAAAATTCGCGGGGATGCTCCTTTGCAACAACATAATAAATAGATAGACACGCATGAAGGCAAAAGAAGTAATGAAGCGACCCGATTATGTAGGTACGCTACGCAGAATCCCGGTGGGGACTACACAGGTGTTCAAGATGGTGGGTACGACATACAATTCGATGCTCACGGCGCGCGGGCGCCTGCAAAACAACAAGGAAGGAATGTGGCATTTTGATATTGACACCGTGGCCAACGAAATGAAGGTGACGCGGTTGTCGTAAAATTCAATAATTACGAAGAATATGGATGCGATTGTATGGGTAACGCAAACACAGCTCTGCAAAGAACTCGGCATTAGCCGATGGACAGCACAACGCTATGCAAACGCGGGGCTTTTCAAGACCAAGACCCGCAAAACTTATACGGGAGGCTACAAAACTCTCTATAATCTGAACCAGGCCCGACGGGCATATACGCAACCATCGTAAAACATCGGCATTATGGAATCGACACTTGAATTGCGGCCCGCATACCAGTCGCCGGCCCAAAAAGAACGGAGCGAGCGCAACCGCCGCCGTTTCATGCGCCGCCGGGCGATCCTGCGGTGGGTAATGAGAACTTTCAGGCTTTATCGCTAAACCGTAACACTATGGAGGCATATAGGGACATCCCCAGTACTACGAACCAACCCGAGGCCTTGGGCTTTTATAAAAGCCGGTTCATTGACGGTAAGCATTTGCGATCACGTGCGGCTGCCGAAACCTGCATGCGCGATTCGAGCCTCGAATCCTTCTGGCGCGAGGTGATCGCTGCCGTAGAGCATGATTCGCGCGGGGATGTCGACGGGGCGGTTTTCACGAGCGATGACCTCGGTGTATGCCTCGGCCCGTGGGACGTGAAGATTTGTCACCACTACCGTTGGGTAGAAAAGACCGGCGGTGACAGTTGCCAAGGGTATTGCGAATCCTACGGGGAACTTGCTGAGAGTTACGAGGTTGTGGCGGCTTATGATGCCGAGTATGAAGCCGGCCTGCCGGCATTGCGGGTGCTGCTCAATGAATTTTACAATACCCATAAAACGAAATTACACAACATCTGACATAAACCTTTTACAACATCGGGAGTACGAACGGGTACTCGGTGCGCAAGCCGCCCGTGAGGGTCGCCCAGGCCGTCCGCCCCACGATACGGGGCACCCGGAGAGGTAGTGCAACAGGTAAGCGCCCCTGTCGGAATAGTGTATACCAGCAGATGCGACCTGCACATGAATAAAGCCACGATTTCCGGCCGGTTGAAAGCGAAGAGCAGTAGCTTTCGTGCGGGTTCGAATCCCGCCCTCTCCGCACCGATTGTTTAACCAATAAAATTATAATTATGGAAAATGTGAATGCAGTTGCGACAGCGGATTTTCGCAACCTTCCCGATCTCTCGCAAGCCGAGGCCGAACCGGTTGAAATGTCGGGCGAATACTGGACGCCCGAGAAAGAGGGCGAGACGCGGCGCCTGTTCTTCGTAGGCCTGAATATGGAGAACGTCGTGGAAATGGAATCGGGTGAATCCCGCGAGCTGCTGGTCGCTCAATTCGTGGATAATGTCAACGGCCAACTTCGCGCGGTTCGCAACGGATCGCGCCGCCTGGTGGGAATCTTCGAATCGTTCCAGGCTTCGATCAAGCCGGGCGATGCTTTCGAAATCACTTACCTCGGGAAAAAGAAAAACGTCTCGAACAGTTACAAGTCGGACACCTGGAGCGTGAAAAGGCTTATCATCAAGAAATAGCTATGGACTACGGATTTGACATATCCGACCTGACCGGTGCAACCGTTGCGGAGGAGCTTTCCCCGCTCCGGTTCGACCGGGAGGATTACACGCCCTTCGAGGAGTTCCTGCACCGGATCGCCATGCTGCCCGAGTGCCCGAAGAAGGTGCATAATTACGCTCTGAGCGTGAACGGCCGGGTCGTGAACGACAGGATGGAAAAATACCTCGCACACCCGGGCGAAAGTTCGTCGCTGCTCAAGGAGGCGTTGAAATCCCCGCGTCATTACCTGGTCGCCCGCAACGAGGAGGTCAAGCCCCGGAATACCGATCATTTCGAGCTGGGAACATTCTGCCACCAGGCAATTCTGGAGCCGTCGAAGTTCGAGAAGGTCGTCGTGGCGCCCAAGGCGAACCGGGGGACTATCGAGGGGAACTGCACGCTTATCAACTTCTATTGCGACCTGCTTTGCATTCCGCAGTACACGATCCTTTCCACGCTGAAACTACAAGCCCTGAAGGACATCGTGGCGGATTTGGAAGAACAGGCCGAAAGGGCGGGTTACACGATGATAGGCGAGGAGCACTACAACATCATCCGCGTGATAAAGACCTCATACAAAACCTACGGCGGCGGGATATTAACGACGCTGATGCAATATGTCAAAACCGAAACTTCGATGTACGGCACCGATCCGTCCACGAGGCTGAAGGTGAAAATCCGCCCCGACGGCCTGCTACTGGCCGAAAACTTCGGGATGAATGCCATCCTGTCGGTAAAGACGACTTGTGCTACCTCCGTCGAGGCGTTCATGCGCGACTGCGCCAAGTTCCGCTACGAGCTGGCCGAGGGGATGTACCTGAAAGTTGCCAGCGAGGTGACGGGCCGCAAGTTCACGGCGACGGTGATGATTATGGCCCAGACGACGATTCCGTTCCAGGTTGCGGTATTCTACTGGGATGCCGAGGATTTGCAGGTCGGAAAATACAAATACGCACAGGCTATGGACATCGTGAAACAGTGCCGGGACGCGAATTGCTGGCCAGGCTTCGATGCCAAGGCCGAAGAGGGCGCCTACGGGATCATCCAGTGCAAGTTGCCGGACTATATCAAATCGGAGTTGTTACCTCAATACCTGCCGGAAGCATGAGCAACGCGCGGGAAATACTTGACAAGGCTTTCAGCATTTACATCCGCCGCCGGGATTGCCGGGATGGGACGGGACGGTGCATCAGCTGCGGCCGGCCGATTACCTTCACGACATGCGATGCCGGTCATTACATCCCGCGGACACATACGGCGACGCGGTGGAATATCTACAACGTGAATGCCCAGTGCCGGGAATGCAACCGCATGAAGGATGGCAATCAGGCCGGTTACCGCCTCGGCCTTATCGGCCGATACGGGTTGCCGGTGGTCGAAAATCTGGAGCGTGAACGCCACACAACGGTAAAACTTACCGATAACGATTACAAGACATTGACGAAATTTTTCAACCAACAAACTGCACAATTATGATTGATTTGAAGGGTTACGCTCCGCAATCGCCGGAGTTCAAATTGCCGAAAAACGCCTCGTTTCCGAAGGTGATCTTCGAAGGGGCCAAGGACATGGAAGAGATTCGGAAACACCTGTCCGGGAAATTCATCGCCGAAAGTATGACCGGCGCAAAGGCGGTGCGGCTGCTCGACGACTATGAGCTGTCGACGATCCGCGCTAACTATTCAGAGTTGATGGAGGACGAACAGCCCAAACTGGAGGATAAGTTGGCCGAAGTCGAGGCATCTTGCAAGGCGATCATCAGGGAGGCCCGCGAGAAATTGCAGGCTGTGACCACGCAAATCCGTGATCTGGTCTATCAGGTCAAGCGCGGAGAGAAGGAGATCGACCTGCCGGGCGAATCGACCGTGCGGATGGCTCTCTGCGGGCACTACCTCTATTACGCCTGGATTGATGGTAAATTCCAACTCTGCCGGGTAGACAAAATTCCGTCATGGGACGAACAGAGCCTTTTCGCCAACCTGGAAACCAACAAGCAGGCTTTCCTCGATGTGCTGGGCATAGACATGAACGAATTGCATGAGCAGGCTTCAGCACCGTCCGGGACGGAGGAGTAACTATGTTCGGGAATTACAATCTCCTCAGTGGCGGGAGGTGTGCCGCCGTGTGCGACTGCGCGACGGCCACCGCTGCCAGCTCTGCGGCAAGACCTATACGCTGGAGGTACACCATCTGACCTACTACGATGAGGAGGGGCAATCAATAGTGGGGCGTGAGGCCGAACATTTGGACAAACTGATCACCCTCTGCGGCGAATGTCATCAGAAACAACATCGAAAATAACATGGCGAAACAAAAAATAGATACGTTCATCCTGCGCAACGATTTCTTTCCACAGATTAAGCTGCTCGGCCGCGAACAGCGTGGTGACCTTCTTACGGCCATTTTCGCCTATTCTACGGGCGAAGAGCTGCCGGAGATGGATCAGGTTACCCAGATGTGTTTCGGCTTCATCAAGGCATCCTTGGATGCCAATTCGGAGAAGTATCAGGCTCGTTGCGACAAGAACCGCGAGAACGGCTCCCGTGGCGGCCGTCCTTCCCGCAAAGCGGACGGTTCCGAAAATAACCGAACGGTTTCCGAGGAAAGCGAACGGTTTTCGGAAGAACCGAACGGAAATACGTCGGTTGATGAAAAACCGAACGCAGAAAGTGAAAACCCTATTAAATCTTATTCTTATTCTAATCTTATATCTGATTCTAAATATAATCTTATTTCTCTATCTGCCGCAGGCGCCAAAGAGAGAGAGAATTTTTTAAAAATTATTTTGTTCGAAAAAAAATTGATTGACCCGCTTCTGGAATTAGACCGATTCATCACTCACTATGAAAAAATCGGATGGGTAGATGGTAATGGAAATGCTATAAAAAACCGTGCCGCAGCGCTCAGGTCATGGAGACCGGAAGATGGAGCCGCCAAATGCCCCTCTGGCATAGCGGATGTCTGGCGTGAAGTATACGAGGCGGTTTCTGCCGCCGATCCCAATGTTGATTGCAGCCCGATGCTTACTCTGTTCCGCGGGCTCTATGCAGAGGGCGATACAATTCATGTTACGGTGGCAAACAAATCTCTCGTGGAGTTCATGGAACAACCCAATCGTCTGCACTTGATACGTCAGGTGCTGGATCACCGTTGCGGGGCGGGTAAAAAACTTCATTATCGAATTCCTAAGTCATGACCCCGCACGAGTTTTTCCGCAAGGTCGAGCGTATGCGCTCCAAGCAAAAGGAGTATTTCCGCACACGTTCATCGGCCGCTCTTACCGACAGTAAGCGGTTGGAGCGGGAGATCGACGAAGAGATAGAGCGTGTGAACAAAATCGTATCCTCCCGCCAGAACCCATCCCTTAACTTTAACGACCTATAATATTGGAATATAATATGAACTACGGATTACCATACAAGGGCAGTAAAAACAGCATTGCGAAGTGGGTTGTCTCTAACCTTCCCCATTCGCATACATTTGTAGACTTATTTGCCGGAGGTTGTTCGATAACTCACGCCGCGATGTTGTCCGGGAAATTCGAGCGATTCATAGCAAACGATATTACGGAATACCCCCAAGTATTCCGCGATGCTATTGCCGGGAAATATCAGAATGAGCACCGATGGATCAGCCGGGACGATTTCTTCCGCCTCAAAGATAGCGACCCCTACGTGAGGCTGTGTTGGAGTTTTGGGAATGATATGAAATCCTATTTGTATGCTCCGGAAGTAGAGCGCTTCAAAAAGCACCTTCATGCGATATTTTTTGCGAAAACACCCGGCGAAGCGCGCATGGCATGGAAGGGGTTTATCCGGGAATTTACAAAAGTCCAAGAAGAAATAGGAGAATTTACGCAAAAGGCGCTGAAGCTGTGCGAAGAGTGCGGTGTGATACCTCGATACAACGCCGACGGCACATTAAACACGGCATCAATACATAAGGATGTTTTTCGGGCCAAATCGACGGAGTTTCGGGGGTATTTACAGAATGCCTTGAAATTATCCGGTCTTACGCAAGAAGATGTCAATCGACACCTTGGAAATCAGATGAGTGGCCATTATTTTGGCGAATCTCAATGGCAGTTGCCAACCTCCGAGCAATACGAGAAGTTGCAAGAAATTTTACCGGCGTTAACTATTCCGTGGGCGTCCTTAAACGAAAGTCTGAAAAGTTTGGAAAGGCTGGAAAGGTTGCAAAGTTTGCAAAGCCTGGAAAGTCTGTACAGTTTGCAAAGTTTGGAAAGGCTGGAAAGGTTGCAAAGGCTGCAAAGGCTGCAAAGGCTGCAAAGGCTGCAAAATTTGGAAAGGTTGCAAGTATCCCGAAAGGATTACACCGATGTTGCCGTTCCGTCGGATGCAACTGTATACTGCGATCCGCCATATGCCAACACATCGGGATATTTGCACGACTTTGACCATGAACGATTTTTCGACTGGATTCGACATCGAGATTTCCCGGTGTTTGTTTCGGAATATTACATGCCGGATGACTTCGTGTGTATTGCGAGTACTGACAAAACGTGCACCTATTCGGCGACTAAAACGATAAAACGGGGGGAGCGGCTATTTGTTCATAAACGGTGGGCGGAGGCCATCAGAAGTCCGGGTGCTACTGTTCAAGGGGCGCTGTTCGATTAAAAACATGCCGGAACCCTATTGTTAACCTGAAACGAGCAATAGAGATGAAAACAACAAAAGACCTTAACAATAGGATATGAAAGACCAAGTAACGAGCATCGAGCAGTCGAAGCGGCTGATCGAGATGGGAGTGCCCGCGGACAAGGCGAGTATGGTGTGGTTGGATCCTATGGACACAAACGAATACCATCTTACTACAAAAATTGGGTACTGTTGCCCGGACGAGCGAGATATACCAGCTTTCGCGGGGGCCGACCTGCTGGGGCTATTGCCTCCTAAAATTTCATGTCAAGACCCATCTGACGGTAATTTTCGCATGAGGCGATATATGGGCGAGAATGGCATCGAGTGGGTTGTCGACTACGATCGTTTTATCGCTAACGATGTTAGTATTATTAACGCCCTTGTCGAAACAATCATCCTGCTTGTGTCTACTAAACATGAGTTGAACCTATAAAACTACCAATCATGAAAAGCGAAAAAGCGAAACAAAGGCTATATGAATCATTTACATTCAACAGCAATATCGGTATCGACCGAAAAGCGGCCATCGAAGCTGTTGAACTTGCCGAGCAGGAGGCCGAGGAACGGATGCGTAAGAGGGCGATCGGCGCATTCGACGATATGTGGTTTGAGAACGGGGAGGATGGCGAGTTTGAACCGGATTACGAATACCACCGAAAGAATTTCATCCAAAAACTGACTGAATAATGAAAAACAACATCGAAAACGGGATTTACATTCCTGAAGAAAACCGCGAACTATACCCGCTCGACGAGTGGATGCAGCGCGAAGACCCGACCACAGCACAGACCGTCGTACTGGTAACCGATTCCGGGATGCTCGAAATCGCCAAAGAAGACTTGCCGGGCGAATTCAATTTCGAGGGCGCACAGAAAGCCGCTGCCGAATACCGCGAGGGCTTCCGCTGCGCAACCCGTCACGAGGCGATAGAAATGTACGACGCCCGGTTCCGGGGCCTCGACGAAGCGTTCGAGAAGATCGGCGGCAAGCCCGCTACAAACGTCTACTGGACGAGCGAGGCCGACCCCGATCCGGAGTACAATTCCCGCTACGCGTTCTTCTACTACGGCACCACGGGCGAATTGAACTACAACTTCAGCAAGTATGACACTTACGCCGTGCGTCCGGTTTCCGCTTTCAAGAAATAGTTTCACAGTTTAATCATTCCCGCGCCATTGAAAGGGCGCGGGGTTAACACCCGAAAACTGAACGAAGATGGAAACGATTGAGGAAATGGCAGATGCGTACTGTCGGGAGCATGCACAACAAGAGGGATATGATGCAGAGGATGTTCGGACTGCCTATATTTCAGGCGCTGAGCATAAGCGCGAGGAACTGACAGCCCATTACGAGGCCGAGATTGCCAAGTATAAGCGCGATTTGAAGGAGAGCCGGGAGCGGGAGAATATCGCATGCAAGGCTGTTGCGGAGAAGCGCGACAAGATCGCCCGGCTGACCAAGTGGCACGACCCGAAAGAACCACCCGAAGCGGGACGGGTTGTGCTTGTAAAGCGGAATCCAAGCTCTATCATACCGTATGATTTGGGGCATATTGATAACGATGGGAACTGGGTGGATTCGTGGTGCGGTTCTCCGATAGATGATAAGATCATCGGCTGGCGGGAAATTCATGAATAAGACATAGCTATGAAAACAGAGAAAACAGCGGCCGAAAGGCGCAAGGAATTGGCGACCCTCTTGTTTTGCCAAAGCTATCTATACTATCACGATATGCTGTCCTCGGCCGAATCTAAGAGGGTATGTAAAAGGATATCGGCCTTTCAGGATAAGCACCGAATCGCTATCACGCGGGAGCAGATCGACAGTGTGGAAATTAAATATAATGACGAGCCATGACACCGAAAGAGCTTTACGACTGGGCGGTCGAGAACGGGGCCGAGGACTACGACATTACGGTTGATGGTGATGCGATAGATTATCTGTTACCTGAGATTGATGAACGACTTAAAATAATTGAAATCATACGATGACACGAGAACTTACACTCACCGACATTGCGGGGTATTTGCCGCATAAATTGCAGCTATTTTTTTCACATTATGGGGAAATTGAGACCGCAAATATATGGAACCTGCAAGGGGCTATTTTGACGAATTTCAAGCCCGTCCTTCGTCCGATGTCCGACCTGTACGTGGAGATCACGGACAAGGACTATAACAATGGGAATCCGTTCGTGCCACTTGTGGAGCTGGCTAAGGCAAGGCACCCTAATTTTGACCACTATAATTTTTATGCCACAGAACAATTAGTGTTTTGCAGTATAGATAGTGATTTCGATAATTACACCGAATGCTATGATTATTACGGGGATCGACTTTCTTTCGCAGAATTCGACTTGCTCCACCGCCTTCACTTTGACTACCGCGGTCTGATCGACGCCGGACTGGCCGTCAGCGTTCACGACTTAAAACGGAATCCGTATGAAGCTGCGAATAATTAAACCGCCTAAACGGGGAAACTGTTTCGCCACGTTAAACTCCTACGGGTATTTGTTTTTTAGTGTTCGGGCTATTGATGAAATGAACATAAGGGCGAATCGCAAAATAATCGTTGCGCATGACGAATTCGGCAACTTGTATGTTAAAACGATCTGTGAATCAAGTCCTGAGTGGTTTGATGTTTATGTGCGCAAGAACGGCAACTGCTCGATTTACTGCATTCGGATTACACACCTGCTCCGTAATTTTGGAGCGTGCGTGAAAAAAACTACTCGGTACAATCTTATTGAAACGGAAGAGGATTTTTGGAAGGTTGAAGGTTTAAAGCTGAAAGTGAAATGAAAACCAAACTACTGCGCCGACTGAGGGAAGAAGCCAGAACGGAATCCTTATGGGTAACAGATGATTTTAAAATATATTGTCGGCATTACAAGCGCTGGATTAGGGCATATATCCTCCGTCGCGTTGCGGAGCTAAAACAGAAGAGAAAATGAAAACAAAAGTGACTTTCAAAGATAGTTTTGATGATAGCCAGATGTCAGTAGAAATTACTGGTAATGGGAATATTAGGCTGGGGATGGGCGAGGATGATGTATGGCTGTCGCTCAATGATTTCGAGGAATTTATCCAAGAATGCGTCCAACTTGCTGTGAAACTTAAAGAAAGTAAGAAAAAATGAAGAATGAAATTATAGCGTGGGCGTTGCTTTCAATCCTCGGCGTGATCACCGTTTGGCTTGGGTATCGCGCAGTAGAAATACACGAATGGATCAGAAAATCAATTGAGGAACTCAAAAAAGAAATAGAATGTCATGAAAACAGGATTGAATATCGCCGCCGAGATCGCCAGAATTAACAACCTCAAACAAGAATAGTTATGCGAGAAATTAAATTCAGAGGCAAGCGCCTCGATAATGGTGAATGGGTAATCGGTCTTTTGGTCAAAATGTGGGGTGAATGGCATATCCTCGATTGGGACGATGAGAATACGGCCTATCCTGTCGAGCCAAATACCGTCGGTCAATACACGGGGCTGAAAGATAAGAACGGTGAGGAGATTTACGAGGGAGACATTGTATGTGGTTCTCCTCAAAGAGTTGTCGGTGAAGTAGTCTATCATAATGATAGAATTGAAATCAAAGACGACGATCCTCAATATTGGGTCGGAGTTAATTTTTTCTCACAAGAGGGACGAGAAATCATTGGTAACATCCACGATAACACTGAATTACTTAAAACCGAATAACCATGCAGAAGATAATGTTTAACGACCGCTACGGGCTGACAGATGCGGTCATAGAGGGTCGAAAAACCAATACGAGACGGATAGTCAGCCCGAATCAGAGATATGAGGAAATACGTTTATGGCAACCCTCTTTAGAGTTGGAGTACGGCATATATGGCTATACCGAAGATGACGGATGGGTTTATATTAAACCGAAATATCGGGTCGGCGAGATCGTGTCCGTGGCGCAGAGCTATGAGCAAGTATATCGTCAAGGCAATATGGACGCAGATGATGCTATTATAAGGGGCTTGAAATACGACCCCGGAATGTGCAATAAGATGTACGTCCGTGCTGCCTTAATGCCCCACCAAATCCGCATCATGGGAATCCGTTGCGAGCGCTTGCAGGATATTTCGGACGAGGATTGCATGCGGGAAGGGGTCAGACAATTTACGCCGGACTTTCCAAAAGATTTCCCTATACATCCGACCCATTTTATAGTAGGAAATATTTTAAAAAACACTCCCCGCGAAGCTTTCGCCGCGCTTATCGACAAGGTGTCCGGCCGTGGGACTTGGGGGCGCAACCCGTGGGTGGTGGCTTACGAATTCGAATTGGTGAAATGAGCGATTTGATCTGTCAAATAGTCACCCGTAAAATATATGCTTACGTGGCTGAGATATACGGGTCGCCCACGTTTTGGGATGGCAAGTGGTGTCTTCTGGTTTATGTACTCTGGCGGAATAATGGGTGCCCGATACGCGAAGGAATGGTGTTAAAGTTCGACACTAAAGAAGAGGCGGAACGGGTGAAAATCGGGACAATAGTGAAGGATAAAACACTTTTTGAATTAGTAAAATAGCAAAGGTATGGACACCAAACTGACAGTAGATGAAATTCAGATCGCGTTGCGTAATAGCGGGATTTGGAACAAGAGGCAGGATATATTCATCCCGAATCTTTCGTGGGGACTACTCAACCACGAGGCTGATTTAGCGATTATCACCAAATCGGGGTACCTGACTGAGGTAGAGATCAAGCGGTCATGGGAGGATTTCAAGGCGGATTTCAAGAAAGGTCACGGACACAACGATCCTCGCGTGTATCATTTCCATTTTTGCGTGCCGGAATCCATTAAAGATCGCGTGTTTGAGTTTCTAAAGGAAAACTACTGTCCCGAAGGGAAATATATAGCTATTCCGTCGGTACTATACTATTCCGAAGGCGGATCAATACATCAGCTGCCGGGCGGTTATTCGAGGAGGGGAGGTCGCAAACTATTTCTTGAAGAACAACTCACCGCGGCCCGGCTCGGGTGTATGCGGGTTTGGAACCTGAAAGAAAAACTGTTGTTGAAATAGCGAGATTCTCGCAAAATCTCGAAAAACTGAAATAATCATAAGAGAATTTGACTTAGAAGCCGCCAAGCGAGGTGCGGCGGTGTGCACGAGGGATGGGTCTTGTGTGAGAATTGTATGTACTGATTGTATGGGTAAGGATCCAATAGTGGCGTTGGTGAATCATGAGACAGGCGAAGGTGTAGTTACATGTAACTCACTAGGGAGGTATTATAGGAGTGCCGACAGCGATTTAGACCTATTCATGCGCGATGACGACTACGCCGAGAAGCTGGCGCGGGGAGAGTACGGGAACCATATCGACGAAGCCACCGAAAAGGTTTCCCCAACTTGTAAGGAATCCTTGCCAGTTGAGAATCCAGTTGTAAAGGAAAATTTAACAGCTGACCGGGAGTACTGGCGACGGGTGTATGCCGGGCAGGCGATGATGGGAATATTTGCCGGAAGGAGTTGGCCCAAAGATGGGGCACCTGATTGTATAAACTATGCCCGAAATGCTATTAAACTCGCCGACGCCCTTATTGAAGAACTGGAAAAACAAAGAAATGATGAATAAATCTTTGGAGGTGCGAATTTGTGTTCCCAGTGGGTGTAGGCTCGTTGGATGCCGTACAGAAGACGATGTTGCCGTTGTAGTCTTCGAAGATGCCAGAGGCCCGGAAGTGCGCTCCATTGGATTTTGTCGGGAGCATTCGGGAGAGGTCGTCGATGATTTTGAGGATGCGGATTGTTCTAAAGGTTTTATTTCTCCCAGGGATAAAGCCCAATAAATCCTAAATAATTGTTCTATTGGTGCGAAAAAAAGAGGCAATCCTTTCGGATCACCCCTACACGCAGGAATAAAGGTAGTGATTAATTTGGAGGATTGCAAATGAGTAGGATAAAAAAATGGACGCGCGAAGAACTGTATGAAATGACGCGGTTATATCCGACTTTTTTCAATAAGGCCCTGGCCGAGTTGTTCGGCCGGTCGCCGAAAGCCGTGGCCGTTTGTGCGGCACGCTTGGGTTTGAAAAAATCCGAGGCTTTCATCGAAGGGTGCAAGCAGCTGCCCGGCCGATTTCAGAAAGGGCACATCCCGCATAACAAGGGCGCCCGGGGAAAGGCCCCGAAAAAGGCGGCAAAGCCTGACAAGGCTGAATCCGAGCATCTCGGATCGCTCGACTGCATGCCGAATCCGTTTTTGTCCAAACGGATAAAACGGCTTCGAAATTCGGGGGGCTCCTCCCGATAGCCGATGGTACTCAAAAAGCGTTGTATTTTAGCCTCCGGATTGAAACGGAATCATTGCGGGGTGGAGCAGCGGTAGCTCGCCGGGCTCATGTCCCGGAGGTCGTGGGTTCAAATCCCATCCCCGCTACAAATCGTACATTATGGCAGCAAATAAGGAACAGAAACAGATCGGGCGCCCGCGTAAGTTCTCCAGCCCGGAGGATATGCAGGCGGCCATCGATGCTTATTTCGCCGCGTGTGAGAAGAAAGACGAACCGCTTACCATCGAGGGGCTTTGCGAGGCTCTTGAGGTAGACAGGAAAACGATTCTCAACTATGGCAAGCTGGAGGCATACTCTGAGTTTTTCCCTACGGTAAAAAAAGCGCGTATGCGGGTGCAGCGGGATTTGGTCGTGAGGATGCTCAAAGGCGGGTGCGGTGCCGCTGCCGCAATCTTCCTGCTGAAGAATAACCACGGTTATGAGGACGAGCAGGCCGTAAAGTTCCGCCCGGCCAGCCCGGACAATCCGTTCAAAGGCATGACCCCCGAGCAGAAGGCCCAATTCCTGTCGGACGATGTTTTGGAATGAAGATAGACGCAAATACCCTCAGCCAATGGCGTATGGAGAAAGCCCGGAATATTTTCGGGCTTTTTGCCAAGTATGTCAACCCGCGGCTGGAGTTCGCGCAGTTCCATATCGTTTACTACCGAATCCTGCATAGGTTCGCTACGGGGAAGATCAGAAAGTTGATCGTGTCGATTCCTCCGCAACATGGTAAGAGCGAAGGTTCGACCCGTCTGCTTCCGGCCAAGATATTGGGCCAAAATCCGGATGCCCGTATTGCCGTGGCTTCCTACAATGACGGAAAGGCCAAGAAATTCAACCGGGAGATTCAGCGTTATATGCGAACCCCGCAATACGCGGACTTGTTTCCCGATACACGCATCAGCAAAGGGCGCACCTCGGCGGAGGATGCGATCAACACCGCGAATGAGTTCGAAATCATCGGCCACCGGGGTAGTCTGCTGAGTGTCGGCCGTGGCGGCGGTCTTACGGGCAACCCCGTCGACGTCCTGATAATCGACGACCTGTATAAGGATGCGGAGGAGGGCAATTCTCCCGTTATCCGGGAATCCTGCTGGGAGTGGTACACCTCCGTTGCAAACTTCCGACTGCACAACGACAGCCAGCAGCTTATCGTATTCACGCGTTGGCATGAGGACGACCTGATCGGCCGATTGGAGAAGCACGACAAGGTGATCGAGGTTACCTCGTGGGGGCAGCTCGACAATTTCCCCGCGGATGCCTGGGCGAAGATCAATTTCCAGGCGATAAAGGAGAGCGAGCCGACAGAGCTCGACCCCCGGCAAGTCGGAGAGGCCCTGTGGCCGCAGCGGCATTCGTTGGAACGGCTTCTGAACTCGCGTAAACTCGCCCCGGAGATATTCGAATGCATGTGCCAGGGCAACCCCTATAACGAGGCAGGGGCGCTCTATGGCCGGGAGTGGCAGACCTATACGGAGCTGCCCGCAACCTTCGGGAATAAAAACTATACGGATATTGCCGATACGGGCACGGACAATACGCTGTCCGTTTCGTACCGCGTCGGCGCCGCCGAAGTCGTCGACGGCGTCGGATTCTGCAAATGTTACGTCACCGACCTGGTGTATACGGGCAGCGACCTCGACGAAGCGGAGAAGTTGTTGCCGATGCTTTTTTCCAGGAGCCAGACGCGAGCCGCGATGATCGAGAGCAACAACGGCGGCGGCTATTTCGCCCGCAAACTCCGCTCGAAGTGCCCCGGCGTGGAGATCACGCCGTTCTTCCAGTCGCGCAACAAGGAATCGCGCATCCTCACCTATGCCCCCACCGTGAAGCAGTGTATCGTCATGCCCTACGACTGGGCGCAGCGCTGGCCGCGGTTCTATGCGGATGCCGTTTCGTTCAAACGTATCTTCAAGGCCAACGCGCACGATGAGGTCGCCGACGTGCTTACGGGTATCGCCGAGTGTGAAAACGGCACCCGAAAACCGACGCGCGGCGTAAGAGTTCGGAATTGACGCCGATCTGCCTCAAAATAATATTTTCCTTTGTGATGAAAATGGGCTAAGGGTCGCCCGGATGTTTAACCGATAAATTTATTTCACGTATGAATTGTGGTTGTCCGCGCGGCGCATCGCTTCAGACTATTCCGGTACACGATTGCCCGGAGAGCATGGGGCAGGTGCAGAAGTTGATCTTCCAGCGCATCTACAAATCGGGCGACGAGCTCAACAGCATCGCCGACCCTACCAAACTGGCGTCCTGGACGCCGCTCCTGTCGGCGACTGACGGCACGAAGACCGTCATCACGCCGTTTATCGTCGAACCCACGGCAGAACCGGGCGAGGCCCGCACGTATGGCGGCGGCAATGCCACCGTCGGCGGTGTCGAAATCATCCTCGGCACGAATCCGACGGCCTTCACGGCTAAAATTCTGCGATCTCAGCAGGACACGATCAAGGCCATGAAGGAACTGATGTGCGAGAATGTCGGTGTCTACCTGGTGGATGAACACGGCAACATCGGCTGTCGCAAGGAAACGACCGCGGGCGAACCGTCTAAGACGGCTTATTATCCGATCCCCGTGCAGTCGGTATTCGTGTCGGATAAGGGGCTGGGCGGATTCGAAGCCCCCGACAGCAACAATATCTCGTTCTCGTTCCTGCCCGGGTGGTCGGACGATTTCGTGATTGTCGAGCCTGCCGACTTCAACCCGCTGCGCGACCTTGTGGCCGCTGCCGAATAAATTCCCGGAAACCATGAAGCGCGAAACGAAAGTGACGCTCGTTACCGCCGACGGCATGAAGCGGGAGTACTCGATGGAGCATGCCGAAAGGCTCCTGCGCATGCCGCGCAACGGCGGCTGGAAATTACCCGAAGATTCACCCTTCACATTCACCCTTGCAAATGGGATTGAGCATCGAAGAAATACGCGACCGGATAAGAACGCCGCACCACGGCGGGACGAAGCATAAGGCTATCCGGCAGCAGGAACGCATCCGATTTCATGCGGAAACGAACCTTGACCAGTACCGAATGGGCGCGATGGCAACGCAGTTCCTCGGTTGGGTCGAAGGTTTGATCCCGCACGACAAGTTCGTTACGTTCCTCTCGCTGTTTCGATTTCCGGTCAAGACGAATGAATTGACGGGGGTTATTTTCGACAAACTCAGCCGCGTATTCGACGGGCGCAATCCGGTTTTCTCCTACCAATTCCGGGACAATGCGCAGCGGGACGATTGGGAGAAATACCGTGCCGAGAGGCTCGACGAGCCTACGGTGTGGCAGACGGGTTCGAACACTTTCAGACGGGGATCAACTCGGTGTTGATCGTGGACGTGCCCGAAGTGCAGGCCGGAGAGTTGCCCGAGCCGTATTTCTACTGGCTGTCGATCGAGCGGGTGATCGACTTCCGGATCGACCGTACGAAGCAAGGCTTCTCGAATTTCGAATGGATCATTTTCGAGGTCGGTGACGACCGGATCGCAGTTTTCGACGAGGAGCGCTACCGTCTGTTCCGCAAGGGAAAGGACGGCAACGTCGGAGAACTGCTCGTGGATAACCCGCACGCACTGGGCTATTGCCCCGCCCGCTTCTTTTGGACGACGCCCGTAAACCTCCGCGAACCGGAGGTCAAGCGCAGTCCGCTGTCGAAGGAGCTCGCTGCGCTCGATTGGTACCTGTTCTTTGCCATATCGAAGCAATGCCTCGACCTTTATGCGCCGTACCCGGTGTATTCGGGTTTCGAAATGGATTGCAACTTCCACAACGACGATTCGGGGGATTATTGCGACGGCGGGTTCCTGCGTAACAAAAGCGGGAACTACAAGATCATCCCGGTGACCGGTGCCGTGGAGCGCTGCCCGGTGTGCGGAAATAAGCGCCTCAGCGGCCCCGGCTCGTTCGTCGAGGTTCCCGTGCCGCAACCCAACGGCCCCGACCTGCGCAATCCGGTGCAGATACTTACGGTCGACCGCAATTCCCTCGATTACAATGTCGAGGAGGTCGAACGCATGGAGCGCAACATCATTCGCAACTGCGTCGGCGTGGATAACGAAGCGACCAACGACCAGGCATTCAACGAACGCCAGGTCGAAGCGTCCTTTGAGAACCGCACGACGGTACTTATGACCGTGAAGCGTAATTTCGAGAACGCCCAGCGGTTTGTCGACGAAACGGTCTGCCGCCTGCGTTACGGTTCGGGTTTCACGTCGGCGACGGTCGACTGGGGTACCGAGTTCTACCTGACTACCGCATCGGAACTTCGGGCCCGCTACGCCAAGGCCAAGGAGCAGGGCGCCTCGGACGCCGAGCTGGATGCCTTGTCTCGCAAGATCATCGAAACCGAGTACCGGAACGATCCGTTGCAACTGCAACGCATGATGATCCTTTCGGAGCTGGAACCATACCGCCACCTGACCTGCAGCGAGTTGCTGGAACTCAATGACAAGGGGCTGGCCGACCCGGCTGATTTGGCTGTGAAACTGAATTTTTCAGCCTTTATCTCACGCTTCGAACGGGAGAATATGAATGTAGTCGATTTCGGCGTGAACATTCCACACGACACCAAAATACAACGAATTACTAACGCTTTGAGAAACTATGGCACAGAACAACAAAACAGGGAAGGCGCAGGAGCCGTTTAAACCGGCTCCGGGCGATGAGGCTTATGTCCACGTAACACTGGAACAGCCTAATTACGACAAACGGACGGGGCAGAAACTCTCACGTCCCCGCATGCAGAAATTCGGCGTCCGCGAGTACGCCAAAGTCAAGGATCAGCTCTATAAGCAGGGCTACACGGTCGAATTGCTTTACATGCCCACGGCGAAGACGTTGGCCGAGGCGCAACTTCCGGCAACTCCTACGCCGGTAACGGTCATCCGTGCGGGAGAAGCACCTGCACCGGCAACCAAGAAAGACGACGGGAAGCCGGACGAGAGCGCGGGGGAGAGACAGTCCGATAAAGATTCGGAGGAGGAGCAGTAATCACACGAATTTATAAAGGGAAAATAAATTATGGCACTTACAAAAGAAACGCTTCGGGCGAATGAAGCCCTTGCCGGGCTCTCCGACGAACAGGTCGACCTGATCGAAACGCTTTCGCGCAACGACGAGAACACCGTAATAGCCAACCGGATCGGTCAACTGCACGGCGACTACGATGCCGACATCCTGGCAGCGACCGGGATTGCCAAGCAGCAGGGGGAAAAGACCTACGACTACCTCAAGCGCGCGGCCGGCGAGATCAAGCGCCGAGCCGATAAGTCCGATGAGTTCCAGCAGAAAGTCACCGCGCTGACGGGCGAGCGCGATGCGCTGAGAGAGCAACTGAAGGCCGGGGGCGCCGGCGACCTTTCGGCTCAGTTGGCTGCAAAGGAGGCCGAGCTGAAGAACACCAAAAAACTCTACGCTGACACGAAGGCCGACCTGGATAAGCTGACAAAAGAGAGCGTATCGAAGATGACCGCGCTGCAAATTGGCTACGAGATCAAGGGAGCAGCCGCGGCGCTCAAGTTCAAACCCGAGATTCCGCAGGCTGTGGCCGACCTGGCCGTGCAGAACATCGTCAAGGAGATGGAAACGGCTCATAAACCCGAGTTCATCCCCGACGGCAACGGCGGCCATCGCCTGGTCTTCAAGGACGAAAACGGGGTGCAGCTCAACAACCCGGCCAACGGCCTGCAGCCTTTCACCGCGGCCGAGCTTCTCACGCAGAAACTCTCGGCGCTCGGTATTCTGGCCGAGGGACAGAAGCAGGCCGGTGCCGGGACAAAAGCCACGCCGGGGAATGCAGGCGGCAGCCGATACGACATCGGAGGTGCCCGTACGCAGGTAGAGGCCGACGAGATGATCGTCGAGCAGCTTTGCCGTGACGGGTTCGTGAAAGGGACGCCCGAATTCACAGATGAGCACAGTAAGATTCGAGCGGAGAACAAAGTCCAGGAGCTACCTCTCAGATAAAACGATAACCAACGGGGCAAAGGGTCAGCTTCGAAAGTATTAACTATTTAAATTTTTTATTATGTCTCTTATCGAAACAAAAATGCAGAATCTGCGGGTTAATTCCGACCTCGACAAGAATATGGCCCGCCCGTCCCGTTACGGTGCGCTTGACCTGTTCGTCGAGCAGTCCTACGCCCGCGATGGGATCATCACCGACGAACTGCGTGAGCGTGCTTTCGCCGCCAACGGCCGCGAAGTGCAAATCCCCGTCATCGACTACGACGGTGAAGTAACCATTTCGAATGTCCGTAGCTGCGACATCGCCGACGACGAGAATACGTCGAAACTCGTAAACGTTACCTTCGTAACGTATGCGTGGGGATTCACGATGGTTCCGACGTTGTACGACAACAACGAAATCAGAATCCAGAAGGACTGGGAGCGCAAGTTCCTGAAGTACCTCTACAAGCTGGCCGACACGCTCGATGCCGGTGCGGTCGCGGCTCTTTCGGCCAACAAAACGCAGGTGTTCAAAGAACTGCTGACTTACACGCAGGCGGGAAACTCGGTGCAGGTGCCGTGGGTGCAGCGTGAGGATGCCCTTGCCGATTTCGACGCGATGATGGCTGCAAACGACTATTTCGGCCGCATGCACATCGTCGGCAACGTAGGAATTCAGGCCCTCGTGACGAAACTCGCGCAGCACGGTCTCTACAACGATGTAGACAAGCGCAACGAGTACCTGAACAAGATTTTCCACTTCACGAACAATGTCGCCAACGAATCCAGCGCCTATGCGAGCGGTTATGCCGTCGAGCACGGCAACGTGGGGATGCTGTTCCGCGTGGATCGCGAAGCCCTGCGTCGTACCGACCTCGGCCCGATGGGTGAGTGGGATGTCTCGACGCTGCCCGTCCTGAACATTCCCGTCGGTACATTCTTCAAGGACAGCGTAGGCGACTACTCGGGTATTGCCGGCGCTGCTTCGGCCGACATGAAGTGCGTACACAAGGAGTACTACGGCTTCTCGGTAGACGTGGCCTACATGGTGGCTTACAATTCCGACCCTGCGGAGATCGCCAACCCGATCATGAAGTTCGACATCCTGAAATCGACCATGACGCCCGTGACGACGATTCCGGTGCAGGTAGTCAATCCGACCGAATCGCCCGTGAACACGAAAGAGGTGGCGGGAGCGTAATCGACCACACAAGTTCAACCGACGGGGGTAGGGTAGTACCCTGCCCCCGTTCTTATTAAACTGGAAATGTATAGAATACCCGAAATTCAGAGCGCGCTCGCGGGGCTCGTCGGATGGCGCAAAGACCCGAATCCGGCCTACCGGATCGACGAAGACCTAACGCAATCCGACAGTGGCCTTTACTTTCAGGACGTGCATCCGCTCCTGACGCTGGAGAACCTGTACCATTGCATGCCCGACCGGACTGCCGTGACTTACGCGGTCTACGACGCCGGTTTCCAATATCGGGCCGGGGATGTCGTTGCGAACCCTCAAGACAATAAGGATTTGTACGAGGCTTTGCAGGACAGCACGGGTGCCGCGTTGTCCGATGGCGAATACTGGTCGAAATACGATCCGTTTTCCGCATTCCTGCGCTCGATCCGCCAGTCGGGGGTGGCGTTGGCCGTCCAGACCTTCATCAACGGTCATGCGGTCGATAACAGGGCGAAGAGCCTGCTCGACAAGCGGGCGTTTTTCGACGGCACCGGGCGTATTGCCGATGCGATCCAGAGCACCGGCAAGGTCGTCGGGTACGAGGTGGTGCCGATTCGCGCATTGGGAGTTACGACGAAAATCGAGCGCATCGGCCTGCAAATGACCGGCAGCGGCCCGGTAACGGTGTACGTGTTCCATTCGAGCCTGCTCGAACCGGTGTATACCTTCCAGTTCGACGTGAAGGCCAAAGTAGGGTATCAGTGGTTCCCGGTGAAAGACTGCTACATGCCCTATTTGCAGCAGGGGAATGCCGGCGGGTCGTGGTATGTGTGCTACAACCAGCCGGACTTGCCCGCAGAGATGCAGGCCGTGAACCTGAACCGCGACTGGTCGCAACAGCCTTGCGCCTGCCGGCGCGGGGAATACGAGTTGTGGAAGATGATTCACAAATACCTGGAGATTTACCCGTTCGCCGTCCGCGCAGAGGCGGACTTTGCCCGGAACCCCGAATTATGGGACGTAGCGCGCATGGGCTACACCTATACGCGCAACTATGGGATGAATCTCGAAGTGACGATCGAATGCGACTATACCGACTTCATCGTCGAGCAGCGCATGAACTTCGCGGAGGTCGTAGCCAAGCAGGTTGCGGTAAACGCGCTGCGCACGATGGCCTATAATCCCAATGTGAGGATCAACCGCAACCAGTCGAACATCACGCGGACGGACATCCTGTTCGAACTGGAGGGCAACACCGCCGGCCGGCCTTCGGGCTTGGTCGCCGATTTGGCCCGGGCGTACAAGTCCCTGCAACTCGATACGGCCGGGATGTCGCGCATCTGCCTGCCTTGCCACAACGGCGGAGTGCGTTATGGTTCGGTCGCCGGAATGTGACGAAAAGAACAATTTGACCCCCGGAAGTAGGTGTTTTACCCCGGGAAAATACAAACCTTTAGAATAATGAACCCGATTCAGTCCATGATAAACGCCCTTCGTGATTTCAGACTGCGCAAGGATTTTTACGTGCTCGAATGCGTACGGGAGAACGAGGCGGTCGTAATCGACGCCAATGCCGAGGAGCAGTTGTTCGAAAGGGGCGAAAACCGCCTCGGCGTGTCGATCGCGGACTACCAGCCCTATTCTCCGGTCACCGTTGAGGAGAAGCGGATCCGCGGCCAGCCCTATAACCGGGTAACGCTGCGCGATACGGGCGATTTCGAAAGCAGTTTTTATATCCGCTATACGGACGATGGGTTCGAGATCATGGCCTCCGACTGGAAAACCGACGATCTGGTGCGCAAATACGGAAAGGAGATATTCGGCCTGAACCGCGAGAACCTCGACGACCTGGTGCGGTCGTATATCCTGCCGTTCCTGCGTGAAAAACTTGTGGAAACGATAAACAATAGAAAATGAATGAAAATCCAGTTTTGCTCGACAAGGTGCTCGGGCAGTTGCAAACGGCTTTGGAAACGAATGTTTCCTGGCTTACGCACGCCTACGGCAAGGCGCAGCGCATCGTCAAACGCATACAGGGCCGCGATTACTACATGCCGGCCATCTATACCGGCGACACGGAATACCTGTCGATGCTGCCCGATGCGCGCCTGGGAAATTTCAGTTTCTTCGACGTGCCGGACGCCTACCGGTTTCCGGAGTACAACCGCTTCATGCCGAACAAATTCTTCACGCCGTTCCGTCTGGTGGTGTGGTTCGATGAGCGGACGATCTGGGGGCCAGGTGTGAGCAACCGCGAGCAGCTGAAAATGGACGTGCTGGCCGTGCTCGGGCAAACGACCCTTTCCGACGGCGGGCTGTGGGTCGAGAAAGTATACGAGCGCCACGAGAACATCTACCGCGGCTATACCCTCTCCGAGGTAGACACGCAGTACCTGATGGTGCCTTATGGTGGTTTCGCTGTGGAGGGTGAAATGGAAATGTCTGAGGAGTGTGTTAGACTTAACCAATATAAATTATGATAACCGACATTGTAATGGTAGCGCTCGGCGCTGCATTCGTAGTTATTTTTATCGATAGGATCGGATGGCGCGAGGAGTTTATTGCCAAATCCCCCAAACTGATTTCCGAAATGTTTTCGTGCGACTTCTGCCTGTCGTGGTGGATATGCGTCCTGCTGGTTATTGGTGCGGCGCTATGGAGGTGGGACGCCTCGATACTTATCGTACCGTTTTTCTCAACCCCTATAACCCGCGCGCTGCTATGAGAACGGAACAATTCCGCGGGCACACCGTGAAACTATACGAGGGTGTGGACGAAATGCCGATCAGGCGCTTCCAGCGGTTCAACAAATGCCTGCTGTACGATACGGGTATCGGATCGGACTTCTCGGACGTGGATGCCCACATGGCACGGATCGCATCGTATATCCCCAAAGACCCCGCGAAGGCTTTGCAGGAGCTGGAGAACATGCGCAACAACCTGCACTATATCGTGCAGGGCGTATCGCCCCGGCATATGGCCTTTGCTGCGCTGGTGGCGGAGGTCGACGGCCGGCCGCGCGACGACCTGAGCGACGAGGGGCTGAACGAAACGCTGGCCCTGCTGGCCGATGTGAAACACACCGTGATCTCCCGGCTCGCCGAGGCGATCAAAAAAAAAATCAGCGAAGACCTTTCTGTTTATTTCCCGGCTACGTTTAACGACGTGCATGAAAAAGACGCGACGGAGAGGATCATCCGGCGTACGCGGCTGGTGCTTTCGGAAATAACCGCGGGACAGGACGCCTCGGAGGACATCGGACGCATCGACGATTTCATCCTGATGCAGAACCCGCCGCAGGCGTTTTCGACGACCAAAGGCGCCGACGTGATGTTCGACAAGAACTACACCGACATCATGCTGCTCGTTTCGAAGTCCATGAAGATGGACGCCCGGGACATGACGGTGCTGGAATTTTACCAGGCCCTCGCATACATGAAAAACGAGGCCAAGAAATTACGAAGACGAGTAAACTGACATTATCATGGCTGAGGTGAACAACCCGATAAAGACCGGCGATCTGTTCCAGGACGACGGCACGATCGACAAACTGATTGCTGACCTGGAGCGGCTGCGCGACAAGTACGTCAAGTCGATCGACGAGATACAGAAAAAGGCGAACACCCTGGATCAGAGCCTGCGTAAGCTGAGCGGCACGACCGATGAACAAAAGCGTGCGGCGCAGGAGGCTGCCGTCGAGGCCGACCGGCTTTCCCGCTCCTACAAGGAGATGAAGAAGGAGGCCGCCGCACTCGAAAGCGAGATCGTTGCGCTCCGCCGGCAGAAAGCAGAATTGACTTCGGCCACGCAGGAAGAAACCAAGGCCACACAGGCCGAGGCGAAAACGACGCAGGAGCTTAACGAGATTGTCGAAGGAATACTCGGCACCCGGGCTGAGGTCATCAAGCAGCTTGCCGCCGAACAGGCCGCGTTGGCGAAATTGCGCCAGCAGAAGGCCAACCTCGCCAAAGTGGAAAAGGACGGCATGCTTACAGCCGAAGAGGCTGCGACACGGCGCGAGAGGATCATCCGTGCCGAGCAGGAGCACAAAACGGCCTCTGCGCAGTTGCAACAGTCCCTGAATGCCGAAACGAAACAGATGCAGGCCGCGGGCGGCTCGATGAACGAGATGTCGCAACTGCTCGGCCGGCTTCGTATGGCCTACCGCGATATGACGGCTGCCGAGCGTAATTCGCCCCTGGGTGAAGCTACACGCAAGAACATCGGCTTGCTCGATTCCGAAATGAAGAAATTGGACGCTTCGATCGGAAACTACCAGCGGAATGTCGGAAACTATGGCGGCGCATTCACTCCGCTGCAATATCAGGTTCAGCAGGTAGCGCGCGAATTGCCGTCGCTGACAATGTCGCTTCGGCAATTCTTTCTGGCGATCTCCAACAACCTGCCGATGCTTATTGACGAGGTGCATCGTGCGCGAATTGCCAATGAGGCACTGTTGGCATCCGGGCAGAAAGGTGTTCCGGTTTGGAAACAGTTGCTGAAATCAATAGTATCATGGCAAACTGCACTTGTTGTGGGTATTACGCTGGTGACCGCTTACGGCAAGGAGATCGGGAACTTTTTCTCTCAGCTGTTCGGTGGTACCCCCAAGATGCGAACTGCTACGCAGATGTTCGGGGATGTGAATAAAGCCGTGTCGGAGAACTCGAAAACTTTAGCTGATAACCTGCTTCGTTACAAAGAATTGCAACGCGAGTGGAAAGCCATGAAGGGTGGGGCTGACGAACAGCGGAAGTGGATCAAGGAAAATCAATCGGAGTTCACGAAGCTCGGTATTTCGATTCAGGATGCCGATGATGCGCAAAGTGCCTTTGTCGAAAATTCGCCGAAAGTAATTGAGGCTCTCAAACAGCAGGCAAAGGCTGCCGCCGCCAGAGAATTGGCGATCGAGCAGTATCAAAAAGCCATCAAAGAGCGGAATAATGCCGAAACCAGCCGGGAAAAAGCTCGGAATGCGCGCGAAACCCAAGAGTTTGGAGCGGGTGGATACGTGGCTTCCGCCGCTCAGATGTCATCTTCGCGTACGGGAATGACTGTGGCGGATTATGCCGAGCAGCGGGCGCGAGTATTTGAAAATGAAGCTAAACAAGCCGATAAACTTGCCAAGTCGTACGAGAGCGTTGCAGATGCCTATTTTGAATTGGAGCAGAACTATAAGACAGCTGCGAATGATGGTTTGGTGGCGGCAGGGCTGGACACCGCTACCGGTGCCAAAGCTGAAGAAAAACTCCGTAAGGAGGAAGAACGGAAGCGCAAGGCCGAGGAAGCTGCCGCCCGCCGTAAACAGACCTGGGCGGACAAGGAGGCCCGGGCGGCCGAGCGTCAGGAAAAATATTCCTTCGATGCTGCGAAAAAGTCGGAACAGTTGCAGATCGATGCGATGCAGGAAGGTTATGCCAAACGCCGTGCGACCATCGAGTTCAACGCCAAATGGGAGGAGGCCGAGCTGGAGCGACGGTATAATAAAATAGAAGGCTTTGCCGAGGGCGATGCCGATTTGTGGAAGGATTACGCCTATGCCGTCCTTGCCAATGAAAAGGCGAAAAACGACGCCTTGATCGAGCTCGATAACCAATATGCCATTGAAACCCGCCAGCTGACCCAGGAAACCTTGCAAAACCGGCTTGCTGCCGTGCAGGAGGGGAGTGCCGAGTATATTCGTATTCAGCGTGAAATGCTCGAAAATGCCCGTCAAATCGAATTACTGGAGAACAAGTCCCGCCCCAAAGAGCAGCGGCAGGATGAGGATACTATAAACGCGAAATATCGCTTCCAAAGTAGCCAGCAAGGGTTGCAGTCGGGTATTTCCGGCATCGACACGGAATTTGCGGTTCGTAACAGCGAAATCGAAGCGCTGAAGGCCACCGAACGCGAAAAGACCGTATTGCGGTTGCAGGCGGAAAAGGAGCGCTGGGAAAAGGTGCTCGCCATGATGCGGCAATATGGCGGCGTCGTGTCGGACGCAGATGTCGCCATTGTCAAAAATGCCCTTGCGGAAACAAATAACGAACTCGAAAAGGCGAAAAGGCCGCGCGATTTCTGGGACGTTGTGGGTATCAATCTCGATGATGAGAAGAAACAGGCAATTTCCGAAAGCGTTTCTTTCGCCCTGGAGCAGATGACCGCCATACTCGATGCCGAGATCGAAATGGCGCAGCAGGCGGTCGATGCGGCCAACGAGCGCGTTACGGCGGCGCAGTCGGCTCTCGACGCGGAAATGCAGGCCAAGGCCAACGGCCTCGCATACAGCCAGACCGAAGCGGAGAAACGCCTTGCGATGGAGAAGCAGAACCAAGCCAAAGCTATCGCCGAGCAGAAAAAGGCGCAGAAACAGAAGGCTCAGATCGAAACTTTGCAGCAGATTTCGAGCCTGGTGACGGCTTCGGCCGCAATTTGGGGCGCGCTGGTACTGCCGTGGCTGGCGATCCCCGCTATCGCTATCATGTGGGCGACATTCGGTGCGGCCAAGATCAAGGCTTCGCAACTCGCCAAATCCTCGAACGGAACGGAGCAGTACGGTGACGGTACCTACGAGTTTATCGACGGCGGCAGCCATCAGAGCGGCAACGACGTACCGCTGGGCATCAACCCCAAGACCGGCAAGGAACGCCGGGTCGAGGGCGGGGAAATGTTCGCCGTGGTGAACAAGGCCGGCGTACGTAAATACCGCTCGGAACTGCCCGCGATCATCAATTCGCTCAACCGCGGGGAGTTTGACCGGACGTACATCCGGGCCGCATTTGCCGCCCCGCCAACCCCGGTTGTCGTGAATGCGATGGGGGATAACAGGAAAATGGCCGATGACATTGCCGCAATACGCAGATTGTCCGAACGCCAGGTGTATACCGACGCGAAAGGCCGTACAGTCATACGATACAAGAACCTTACAAGAAAAATAAACTGACAATGAACCCGAATTACCGATTTTACATCAACGACCGCCTGTGCTGCCCCTACTACAAAGATGACTTGTCGGTCGAAACGGCACGCGAATCGTCCCGGTGGTTCTTCCGCTCGAAGTTGAGCGGCAAATTGAATTTCATTCGCGGCGACTACGACTACATCGATGCGCAACCGCTCTCGACGACGTTTATCCTGCGTATCGAGCGCCGGAACAAAGCAGGATGGACGGAGATATACCGCGGCCGCTTTTTCAAGACCGACTGCGAGTTCGACCGGGACAATCGCAAGGTCACGGCGACGGTGGATTCGTCGGACAACTACGTCGACATCCTGAAAAATTACGATTCGGAGGAGAACCTGATCCCGCTGGGGCCGGAGAGCATCAGCACAAAAACTTTCATCCGGCCGCTGCTTGAGGTGTATTTGGTGCAAAACGGGGTCGGCTCGGATAAGATTTCCGTTTTCCAGGGCAACCACGTATGGGAAAAAGAGACGAACGACTACCCGTCGGATGAAAAAACGCTTACCGATACGTACCACTTTGCCCCTGGGCGGGAGGTCAGTATTGCGGATGTGGCATACGGCGGCGGTAACTGGTCTCTCACAGAGTTAGGGGGCTATTTAGGATCATATCGTCTAACGCGTGGTAGTGCCGAGGGGAAAGATCGTTTTTTTGTCAATTCCCGCACGTTATTCTGCCTGAAGGAAGTTAATACCCCGAATTACCCGACATTATATTTATATGCTTATAATCCGGATGCAGACAAAGAAATCGGAAATCCGATTGCTGTTGGAGATGTTTTTCGAAGCAATTCTGTACGCATGTTTCGGTATTTAGGCGGAACAACAGATGTTTTGGTCGTTACGATTCAGACCTCGATGATATACCAGCGGATTATCAATGCCGTATCGGGAAAAAGTCGGAGCGATGCCGATATTACGGACACAGCGTTGAAAGTATATCCTTTGGCATATAAGGATGACACAAATTACGAAGTTTATGTTTCGAATGAGAGTACCCCCGAGCCGACCGAATGGGGCCGTACCGAGAGGGGCGACTATTTCATGCGCCCGAATGGCCTCAGCGACGAGTTTTTTCCTGTTTTCCAATCGCGCTGGGCTACGTTGTCCTATTGGATGAAACTGACGCTTACGGAAACCGAGGTCGCTTTGGAGAATACTCCGCCCAACCTGAAAGAGTGGACGGTCAACGACTGTTACGACGTGGGCAATGTCATTAAAGTGCTGCTGAATAAATTCGCCCCGGAGATCAAGCACGAGCCGCTCCCCGAGTACAGCGAGTTCCTGTATTTTTCGGGCACGGCCGAAAATCAGGACGATACGCATAAACCTTTTCCGACGCATCCTACGACGGTGCCGAATTTCCGGCTGCTCGTGGCCCCGAAAAGCAACCTGCTTTCGGTGAACTACGACAAACCGGCCCAGATCGCCAAGACGAGCCTGCAAAGCGTGTTCAATATGCTGCGCGACGTCTACCAGCTCTATTGGTTCATCGACGAGGAGAAACGCCTGCGCATCGAGCATCTGCAATGGTTCCTCAATGGCGGGAGCTACGAAGGCGTCGGCCCGGTGTCGGTCGACCTGACGCAGATATACAACCCGCGGGCGCGCCTGCCGTGGAGTTTCGGCACGGCCAAGTGGAACTATGGCAAGGGCGATCTTCCCGACCGTTATGAATTCGAATGGCCGGAGGATGCCGGGGCGGTGTTCAACGGCTATCCCGTCGAGATCAACGCGCCGTTTACCACCGACGGCAAGAAGGAGCAGGTTACGGTAGGGTCGTTCGTGGCGGACATAGACACGATGCTGTATAATTCGGGCAGCGTGTCGTCCGATGGCTTCGTGCTGCTGGCGGCCAATGACAAATTCTACAACTATTTCGAGCAGACGGGCGGCTGGATGAAGAACGACGGGACGGTCGAGGCCGGAACCGGCAGATTCCACCGCACCTACGATGTTACGGGGCAGGGTATCGCCGGCCAGACGGTGAAGATACGCTGTTGGGGAAACCGGGACTATCCGGGCTGCGTGTGCCTGGATGCCGACCGGAACGTCCTGCAATGCTTCCTGAACACCGGTGAGGATATGGCCTTCATGCAGCACAAACAGGTGTTGATCCCGGGCGACACGAGATACGTCGTCCTGAACTACGCCACCGGCCGGGGCATGACGGGGCCGATCACCACGGCGCGCCTGTCGAGCATATTCCGGACGCAGTACGATCCGATGTACTGTGTGTGGAACGGAAGCAACTGGGTGTCGGATCATTTCTATTACCAGGGACGTGTCGCCAATGTGCAAAACTTCTGGGCTTCGTTCCTATACATCGTTCCGAAATTCTACGTCTACAACCTGCCGTCGGGCGATTGCGTCATCAACAACGGGGAGGAAACCTTCGGGCCCGCGGCGCCTATTGCGGTGCGGTCGATCTCGAAAGCCCTCAAACAGCGCGTCAGCGTCCCGCCGCCGTTCGCCTCGGGGATCAATCCCTACCAGCTGATAAAAACCACGCTGGGTAACGGTATGGTGGATGAAATATCGTTGAACCTGTCGAGCGATATGGCCGATGTGCAATTAAAATACGAGCTGCAATGACCCCGAACAACAACTTTTTCCCGCTCCCCTGGTACAAATCCGTGAAGTACCAGGATTTCCGCAAATCCTATGCGTATGGCAACGTGTTCCAGCTTATCGCCCCCGACCGTGCGCTGCTGCCGTTCCAGATACGCCGCGCGCACCGCCCGGAGGCGACGTTCATCGTACGTATCCTGTATGACGACGGGACGCAGTACCGCAACGTATCGGCCGATGTCGCCGCCGACCTGCATGTGGTGAGCGGCGAGGATTTCGATGTGATCCAATACTGCAACGACGGGGGCACCGGCTTCTTTCAGCGGCTTGCGCCGGGGCGGTATTACGCCGAGTTGTCCGATGGGGTGGAAACCTGGTTTTCGGAGGTGTTCAATGTCGTGGACGACCTGTCGCGGTATATCAGGCTCGAATACTGGTCGTCGGACAACCAAGAGTACAACGGCGGGGAGATAGACTATTCGAACGGCTACCGGAACGTCCTATACATCTGCTCCGAGCTCGGGAAGCCCGACTATGAGTTCGAGGAGGAATCCGAGGCGCGCGACGGCTATCCGTACATCGAGAAGCAGGTCGGCAAAAAAATTTTCCGTTTCGAGTGCAAAGCCCCCGAATACCTTGTCGACGCGCTGCGTATCGTATGGTTGTCGGATTACGTTCGCATGACGGCCAACGGACAGCTCTATGAGGTCATGCACTTTCTGCCCGATCCGAACTGGCAGGAGGACGGCCACTACGCGATGGTGGAATGCGAGGTCGAAGCCGATACGATCCTGAAAAAAATAGGCGTGGGGTTGACCGACCCCGTCGGGTTGCCTGTCGCATTCCGGATCAAGGCCGTCGATGCCGTGACCGGCGCGTCGATCCCGGGCATTACGGTCGCCGCCAGCTTCGAGGACAGCATGCTGATGGAACAATATACCGATGCCAGCGGTAACATCGTCTGGAACTACGAGCAAACCGAAACGGCATGGAATACGCGCCTGGCCGGGCATCGGATGAGATTCTACAAGAAGATGACCGATCCCGCGACTTTGCTCGATTCGCAGGGGCGCACCCTGCTGGATTCGCAGGGGCGGACGCTGCTTGTCGGCGCTCTGGATGATGACTACTTCGACGGCGAGGTGTTCGTCGATCTGGTGCGTTATGCTCCCTCCGTTCAGGCCGGCTACGACCTCACGCTTCGCCTGATCCGCAAGTCAGATTTCGTGCTGTCGCCCACGTCCGTCGAGTTGCCTGTCGTCGGGGGCTCGCGCAGTGTAGAGGTACAACCGGGCCTGTTCCCGATCAAGCAGTATGCGGGCATGGACTGGCTTCGTGCCTCCTTCGCGGGCAATACGGGCATCACGTTGTCTTCCGATGCGACGCAGTACGAACGGGACGGGGTCGCGGAGTTCGGGCCGGACGCCTACGGGAGCCTCGGGCGCCGCTCCGTGTCGGTGCACCAGGCGGGTACGGCGCTTGCCTCGCGCAAGGTTCGCGTACACCTGTCGATCACGGATTCATCGGGCAATCCGGTCACGGCTGCCGAAACGGAAATCTACTGGACACGGCCTGACGGCAGCACGGGGCGGAACAGCTACCGGGGTTTCGATGTCGTGGATTCGCTCATCGACGCGGCCACGGTGCTCTCGTTCCCGCTGCGGGTCACGGTCTCGGAGCCAGGCTTCCGAGGTTATGACCATAGCACCGTAATCCCTGCGGGCGAAAGCGACTATACCTACTCGGACACGGTTTCGCTCCAGGGGCTTCGCCGCGACCTCGTGCTGGATTTCTCGGTCGTCGACCAGTCGGGCAGCCCCGTCGAAGGCGCCGAGGTCGCCGTGGTGTACACACCTTCCGAGGGCGAGGAAACCTACTACGCCACTACGGGCGGACACGTCGCGGCCACGATCGAGGACGTCACTACGGAGCAGTTCCGGTGCGGTGTCGCCGTGGCCAAGGATGGCTACGAAACTTACGAGAATATCGTCACGGTGCCGGCCGGGGAGGCGGCTTTCACCTACGACACGGACGCGCGCCTTACGGTCAAGTCCGGTAGCCGTAACCTGCTTCTCGACCTTACGATCACGGACGCGCAGGGCGCGCCGCTTGCGGCCGACGAGGTTACGGCCTCGTATATCCTTCCGTCGGGCGACAGCAAGCTGGAACGCTGGGCCGATACGGACGCTGTCGACGTCACGCTGGAAGCCTCCACAGAATATATGACCCTGGGCCTCGCCGCGACCAAGACCGGGTATCCACCTTCACCGACCAAGTGCTGGGCGAGATCTCCCACATGAGATACATAGACAGCT
>OGWS01000466.1_pt1 | contig 42239 bp, 42 predicted proteins | sample 1576111 | NCBI WGS metagenome assembly OGWS01 (sample SAMEA3541534, study PRJEB24748) | human gut metagenome | biome: human gut; feature: human-associated habitat; material: faeces | place: China | collected 2012
TATTTTTAATATGATATTCCATTTCCTCCGCCTGTTGATTGAGTTCGATTTTATCTTCTATATTATCTTTTGTATTAATAGCACTAATGATAATGCTATAAAGCACCATAATTAGCATGCTCATTATAAATGTGCATACTATTACCTCTAACAAAATATATCCTTGCCTTACTTTCATTTATATATACCTTCTTTAATTAAAACTCTTCCACTAGTTGGCACTATTGTAATCTCAGTATAATTATTTTTTTGTATAATACTTATAGTTGTGCCTCCTATATAAAAGCAACCATTTGTTTTAAAAAATATTTTACTTACAGGACATCTTAAATCTACACCTTCTGGTAAAAATACACTTTTTATATCTTCACCATTTTCTCTTAATATGTATCCTTTTGTATTGTTCTGCTTAGTAAAATACATATATACCTTGCTATTACCTAACCTATTTATTTTTCTTCCAAAGTTTGCTCATATCTTCCAGTGTCTTCCCTTTCGTTTCGGGTACCCAACGCCAAACGAAGATAGCAGCAGCCACACAGATAATACCGTATAAACTATATGCAAACATTGGGCTGAAATCGTACAATGCCGGGAAAGTAGAAGATACAATATAGTTGAATATCCATTGGAAAGCCACAGCGATTGCCACTGCTTTACCACGGATAGTGTTCGGGAAGATTTCCGAGATCAATACCCAGCAAATCGGTCCCCAGGACATCATAAAGAATGCAGCATACACAATCACTGAAAGTACCGGAAGGATACCCTTTATTGCCATGCTGTCACACATTGCTACTGCAAATGCACCAACAGCCATACCGATAGAACCGATTATCAACAACGGTTTACGTCCGAAGCGGTCTACAGTGAAGATAGCAACCAGTGTAAAGACAATGTTTACAACGCCCATAATAACCGTTTGCATCATACCACCTCCTTCTGCACCTGCATTTTCAAAAATACGAGGAGCATAATATAGTACGGCATTAATACCGATAGCTTGCTGGAATACAGAAAGCAAAATACCGATTACAATTACTGCCACTCCATAGGTAAAGATCTTCTCTGTCTTTTCATGAGCAGTAGCTTTAATATCATTAAGGATTTCCTGTGCTTTTATCTTACCATTGATCTTTTCCAGAATTGAGTAAGCCTTTTCATCCTGCTGTATCAATACAAGATAACGAGGAGTCTTCGGAACAAAGAACAACAACAGGCCAAAGAAAGCGGCTGGGAAAGCTTCCGAACCGAACATGTAACGCCATCCTTCATAAACAGTCCACATATCAGATTCAGGACTAACAGACAGCACACCGGCTGCATCTTTCAAAATAACAGGATTCTGATGGTCGCCCATAATCAGGTAATTCACAAAGTACACTACCAACATACCGAAGATGATAGCAAACTGGTTACACGATACAAGCGTTCCACGAATATTAGAAGGGGCTATTTCAGCAATATACATCGGACAGACTGCAGAAGCCAGTCCTACTCCGATACCGCCCAAAACACGATACAGATTAAAAGCAATCAGCAAATCCATGTTCGGCTTTCCATATTCGAAGAATAAGAATTCCGGATAATAGGAACCTAATGCTGAAAGGAAGAAGAGTACGGCAGCAAGCCTTAAGGAATTACGACGTCCCAAACGGGAAGCAAATATACCGGAGATCGCACCACCCAGTACACAGCCAATTAATGCACTGGAAGAAGTGATTCCATGCATTACTTTATTGTATTGAAAATCAGAGGCCGAAAGGAAAAAAGCTTCCAAGCCTTTCTCTGCACCGGAAATAACGGCTGTATCGTATCCGAAAAGCAGTCCTCCCAAAATGGCGACAGAGGTGATCGAATATAGGTAGAGTTTACTACCCTCGTTCGTTGTATTAATCATGGTTATAAGTAGATAAAGTAGTGTTGTAGTAGTTGGAAATCTCACCACAGAGTGACACAGAGTTTCACAGAGAAATACAATATTGAATGAAAATGAACTCTGCGAGACCCTGTGCTACTCTGTGGTGAATTAATTATTAGCAATACATATTCAGAATTGCTTCATAAAGTTCTTGTTTACCGCTAGTTTGCTTCGGTTCACCGTTTGCTTTAGCATAAGCAACTACGTCTTCCAAAGTCAACTTGCCATCTTCAAATTCTTTACCTTTACCACCATCGAATGAAGCGTAACGGTCAGACAACATTTTCTTATATGGAGATTCGTTCAACAAAGCAGCTGCGCTTTCCAATGCACGAGCCATAGCATCCATACCTGCGATGTGAGCAATGAAGATATCTTCCAGGTCGGTAGAGTTACGACGAGTTTTAGCGTCGAAGTTTGTTCCACCGTTACCCAAGCCACCATTACGGATAATTTGCATCATAGCTTGTGTCAGTTCGTAGTTGTCAATCGGGAACTGGTCTGTATCCCAACCATTCTGATAATCACCACGGTTAGCGTCGATAGAACCCAACATACCGTTATCTACTGCTACTGCCAATTCGTGTTCGAAAGTATGGCCAGCCAAAGTTGCGTGGTTTACTTCAATATTCACTTTGAAATCTTTATCCAAGCCATGAGCTTTCAGGAAGCCGATCACAGTTTCTGTATCTACATCATACTGGTGTTTAGTTGGTTCCATCGGTTTCGGTTCGATCAAGAAAGTACCTTTGAAGCCACGAGCACGAGCATAATCACGAGCCATAGTCAGCATTTTTGCCAGGTGTTCTTTTTCACGTTTCTGATCTGTGTTCAAAAGAGACATATAGCCTTCACGGCCACCCCAGAATACATAGTTTTGACCACCCAGTTCAATAGTGGCGTCGATTGCATTCTTGATTTGAACAGCAGCACGAGCTACTACGTCAAAATCAGGATTAGTAGCAGCACCGTTCATATAACGTGCATGACCAAATACGTTGGCAGTACCCCACAACAGTTTGATACCAGTTTCAGCTTGTTTCTGTTTTGCATAAGCTACGATTGCTTTCAGATTAGCTTCGTATTCTTCGATACTTGCACCTTCAGAAACCAAGTCTACATCGTGGAAACAGTAGTATTCGATACCCATTTTCTGCATGAATTCGAAACCTGCATCCATTTTATCTTTTGCTGCTTGTATAGCGTCAGCACTACTATTCCAAGGGAATTGTTTTGTTCCGCCACCGAATTGGTCACCGCCTTCAGCACACAAAGTATGCCACCATGCCATAGCAAATCTCAACCAATCTTTCATCTTCTTACCGTTGATTACCTTTTCAGCATCGTAGTAACGGAATGCCATCGGATTCTTACTATCTTTACCTTCGAACTTAATCTTTTCAATTCCTGGGAAAAATTCTTTTGTTGCCATAATTCTTTTATTTTTAAATGGTTATTATTTAAATTGTTAATTATTTATCTGAAGAAAGAACCGGAGCCGGTATGTTACCGGTCATCGACTTTTCAAGGCGGTATTTCCATTTTGCATAGGCATCAGCATATTCCTGACGTTTCGCCACATTAGGCTCGATCACATCCAGTTTGTCAAGCGTAGCAAATGCTTCATTGTTATCTTTGTAGATACCTGCACCAATACCTGCACCTTTCGCAGCTCCTACTGAACCGTCTGTATCATAAAGCTCGATAGTGGCTCCTGTAACTCCCGCCAACGTATCGCGGAAGATAGAACTCAAGAACATATTAGCATGTCCGGCATGAATCATCTTCACGGGAATTCCCATCTGCTCCATGATATCAATGCCATATTTAAAAGAGAATACGATACCTTCTTGAGCGGCACGGATAATGTGGTGTTTACCATGTGCATTGAAGTCCAATCCACGGATGCTGCAACCAATTTCTTTATTATTCAACATGCGCTCGGCACCGTTACCAAAGGGTAGAATACTGATTCCCGCACTACCGATAGGAGCTTTGGAAGCCAACACATTCATTTCATTATAAGATATTCCTTCGGGAGCAATGTTGCGTTTTACCCATGAATTAAGAATACCTGTTCCGTTGATGCAAAGCAATACTCCCAGACGTGTCTGGTCTATTGTATGATTGACATGGGCAAAGGTATTGACACGTGACTGCGGATCATAGTTCACTTCACCGTTCACACCATAAACTACTCCTGATGTTCCCGCCGTAGAAGCAATCTCGCCCGGATTGAACACGTTCAGAGAGAGAGCATTGTTAGGCTGGTCACCTGCACGATAAGTAATAGGTGTTCCTTCTTTCAATCCAAGTTCTTTGGCAGTCATTGCACTGACGCGTCCTTGTTCTGCGAAAGTCGGTTTTATATCTGCGATCAAAGAAGAGTCGAATCCGTAATAATCCATTAGGAAGTCAGCCACCCGGTTGTTCTTGAAATCCCAGAACATACCTTCCGAAAGTCCGGAAACGGTTGTGCAAATCTCTCCACTCAACTTCATGGCAATATAATCACCCGGCAGCATTATCTTGTAAATCTGTTCATAGATGGCAGGTTCGTTTTCTTTAATCCATGCCAACTTGGAAGCTGTAAAGTTTCCCGGCGAGTTCAACAAATGAGAAAGACATCTCTCCTCTCCGATTATTTCAAATGCTTTCTGGCCGTATGGCACAGCACGGGAGTCACACCAGATAATAGCAGGACGCAATACACGCTGATTCTTATCGACACATACCAATCCGTGCATCTGATAAGAGATACCGATAGCCTTTATTTCAGCAGCACTCACTCCGGATTCGGTCATAATAGCCTGTGTAGCCAACTTTAAGTTTTCCCACCAACTTTCCGGATCTTGTTCCGCCCATCCGGGATTCACTGCAATAATATTCGCTTCTGTTTTCGGAAAAAATGCCGATGATACACATTTGCCTGTTTCAGCATTTACCAAACTCGCTTTTACAGACGAGCTACCTATGTCATAACCTAATAGAAACATAATTTTATTTACGATTAAACGATTTACTATTTACGATTTAACGCTCAATGCCCGACAATTAATACTATAACATTCAACGCCTAATACTTGATACTTAATGCTTGAATAAAGTCTACCTTCTCACCTTATTATATATCTTCTTATCAAATTTATAATAACGGGCAGCACGGTGAGCCACTCCTTGTTGTTTTTCTTCCAGAGGAACTACATATTCCATCATGGCTATTTTCTTATGGAAGTTGCGTACATCCACAGCTTTGTCGTATACTAATTCAAAAAGGGTTCTTAATTGTGCAGCTGTAAATTTGCGCGGAAGCAGTTCGAACAGCATGGATGGATTGAATTCTACAAACTGACGAATATAAGTCATTGCTTCCTTAATAATCAGATTATGGTCGAAAGCCAATGTTTTCACATCTTTCAAAGCAATCCAGCAAGCCTGATGATCGTCCAGATTCTTATCCAACGTACGGTCTATCTTCACCATTGACAGATATGCAATGGTAACAATACGTTCCACTCTTGACTGCATGGCTCTTTCCAGCCAACGTACATCTTTCGGATTACTTGTTCTGTTTTTAGAACCGAATGCTTTAAACTGCATCAGATTCACATTTTTAAGTCCTGTCAGTTCATACAAAACTCGTTGTGCTGCTTCATCCAGGTCTTCATCCATATATATAAGACTTCCGGGAAGTTTCATATCGTGATATACTTCTCCATTATCTTCACCTGCACGTTTTACAAGCAACACTTTCAGTTGTTCTCCGTCAAAACCAATCACTACACAGTCCACTGATATATGATTGTTTGCTAAAGGTGTATTTTTCTGTAAATTTTGCATATCCATTTCTTTAAGACGGTGCAAATATAGAGGCTAAAACTCATCAAAACAAAAATAAGAACTATGCTATAAAACATTGTTTTTCATATAAATACATATCATACATTCTACAATATGAATAGTTAGTGTTATCTTACGAATTACAATATGTATTTTAGTATTTCCACGAGTGAGTAATTGTATAAAGTACAAAAACTAGATGGACGCTTTATTATCAGTACTTTTCATATCATTTCCAGCAGATACCGGTAAAGGTACTTATTGTATTTTAAACGATATGCCATTTTGTACCTTATCGTTTTTATTCTATCTTTGTCGGGTAAATATTAAAAAAACTAAAATGGAACGTCATCCAGTCATTTTATCCATTGCCGGCTCCGATTGTTCGGGAGGCGCAGGTATTCAGGCAGACATAAAAACAATCTCCGCTTTAGGTGGCTATGCGGCATCGGCTATTACTGCCATCACCATACAAAACACACTGGGAGTACGTGCTGTACAATCTATCGCCCCTGACATTGTTCGTGGACAAATAGAAGCAGTGATGGACGATCTGCAACCGGTTGCCATCAAAATAGGAATGGTAAATGATATTCAGATTGTTCGTGTGATTTCCGACTGTTTACAAAAATATTCACCTGCATACGTCGTTTACGATCCGGTAATGGTGTCTACCAGTGGAAAGAAACTCATGACAGATGAAGCAATAGGAGAAATAAAAAAAGAACTTTTGCCGCTTGTGACATTAATCACTCCCAACATCGACGAAGCGAAGGTGCTTACAGGCAAAAGTATTCACAATATTCAGGACATGCAGGCAGCCGCCAAAATGCTGACGGACGATTATCACACTAGCATCTTGTTAAAAGGCGGACATCTGGAGGGAGACAATATGTGCGACCTTTTGCACACGTCCGAGTCTATCTACCATATATATGAGGAGAAAAAGATAGAAAGCCATAACCTGCATGGAACCGGGTGCACCCTCTCCTCTGCCATTGCTACTTATCTGGCCAAAGGATACCCCATGCGAGAATCCATCCAGCACGCTAAAACGTATATCACTCAAGCTATTATCGCAGGAAAAGAATTGAATGTCGGACACGGCAACGGCCCTTTATGGCATTTTCCGGACTCCGTTGCACAAATGTGTACATTTTGTGCGGTTGTATCATAAAAATACGTAACTTTGCACCCGCAATTAAAAATCAATTAAATAATAAAAATATGAAAGCATTTGTATTTCCCGGTCAAGGCGCTCAATTTGTAGGAATGGGTAAAGACCTGTATGAAAACTCAGCTTTAGCAAAAGAATTGTTTGAAAAAGCAAATGATATCCTCGGATATCGCATTACAGATATCATGTTCGATGGTACAGACGAAGATCTCCGTCAGACAAAGGTTACTCAGCCTGCCGTATTCCTTCACTCTGTTATCTCTGCTCTTTGCATGGGTGATGACTTCAAACCGGAAATGACTGCCGGCCACTCACTCGGCGAATTCTCTGCATTGGTAGCTGCCGGTGCATTGAGTTTTGAAGATGGTTTGAAACTTGTTTATGCACGTGCAATGGCTATGCAGAAAGCTTGTGAAGCTACTCCTTCTACTATGGCTGCCATTATAGCATTGCCTGATGAGAAAGTAGAAGAAATCTGCGCAGCAGTAAATGCAGAAGGTGAAGTTTGCGTACCGGCTAACTACAACTGCCCGGGACAAATCGTTATCTCCGGTTCTGTACCAGGGATCGAAAAAGCTTGCGAACTGATGAAAGCTGCCGGAGCTAAACGTGCCCTTCCGCTGAAAGTAGGTGGTGCTTTCCATTCTCCATTGATGGACCCTGCTAAAGTTGAGTTGGAAGCTGCTATCAAGGCTACGGAAATTCATACTCCTAAATGTCCGGTATATCAGAATGTAGACGCACTTCCTCACACTGATCCTGCAGAAATCAAAAAGAACCTGGTTGCTCAGCTGACTGCTTCCGTACGCTGGACGCAGTCTGTTAAGAATATGGTTGCCGACGGTGCTACTGATTTTACAGAATGTGGCCCGGGTGCAGTACTTCAAGGACTTATTAAGAAAATTGACGGTACTGTCAACGCTCACGGTATTGCATAAGCATCCGTAAGAAAGACTTTATCTTTAAATATATGAAGCGTGTTGGTAACTATTGCCAACACGCTTTTTTATATTAAGCCTATTCATAGCATACGGATTAACATGTTGTATAACACCCCGTTACTTTTCTTTTCCGGCAAACTTTCCGTATCTTGCTATTGTTTTTATTACAGGAATCATTTACTCAAATTTATGAGCCATGAAAATACATGAATATCAAGCGAAAGAGATTTTCTCCAAGTACGGAATACCTGTCGAGAGGCACACTTTATGCCGTACAGCCGCAGGTGTCATAGCCGCTTACCGGAGGATGGGAACAGACAGGGTGGTTATAAAAGCACAGGTATTAACCGGAGGCCGGGGAAAAGCCGGAGGAGTGAAACTGGTAAACAATACGGAAGATGCTTATCAGGAAGCTAAAAATATTCTCGGAATGAGTATTAAAGGACTTCCGGTCAATCAAGTACTGGTTAGTGAGGCGGTAGATATTGCTGCCGAATATTATGTCAGTTACACCATCGACCGAAATACACGTTCTGTCGTTCTGATGATGAGTGCATCCGGCGGTATGGATATCGAAGAGGTAGCCCGTCAAACACCGGAGAAAATCATCCGATATTCAATCAATCCATTTATTGGTCTTCCCGACTATCTGGCAAGGCGTTTTGCTTTCTCCCTCTTTCCTCAAATGGAGCAGGCGGGTAAAATGGCGGCCATCCTTCAGGAACTTTATAAGATCTTCATGGAAAATGATGCATCATTAGTGGAAGTAAATCCGCTGGCACTAACCAAGAAAGGTACGTTGATGGCTATTGACGCAAAGATTGTTTTTGATGACAATGCGCTCTATCGCCATCCGGAGGTACATGCTTTATTTGATCCGACGGAGGAAGAAAGAATAGAAGCAGACGCTAAAGATAAAGGATTCAGTTATGTCCACATGGATGGTAACATCGGTTGTATGGTAAATGGTGCCGGACTCGCTATGGCTACTATGGACATGATTAAACTTTATGGAGGTCAGCCAGCCAATTTTCTCGACATTGGTGGTAGTTCCAATCCTGTCAAAGTAGTTGAAGCTATGAAACTTTTATTGCAGGATGAAAAAGTGAAAGTGGTCCTGATTAATATTTTTGGAGGAATCACCCGCTGTGATGATGTAGCAATGGGGCTTCTTCAGGCATTCGAGCAGATAAACAGTAATGTACCTGTTATCGTACGGCTTACAGGCACTAATGAGCATATCGGACGGGAACTGTTACGGAATTACAGCCGTTTCCAAATAGCCACAACGATGAAAGAAGCTGCTCTTATGGCTCTGAAAGCATAATAAGTACCCAAATCATTAATAAATAAAGCAATTATGAGCATATTAATAGATAAATCCACCCGCCTGATTGTACAGGGAATTACTGGGAGAGACGGACTTTTCCATGCCAAGAAGATGAAAGAATACGGAACCCATGTTGTTGGGGGAACTTCTCCGGGCAAAGGAGGAACAGATGTAGACGGCATCCCCGTATTCAACACTATGTATGACGCGGTTGAACAAACGAAAGCCAATACTTCTATCATTTTTGTTCCGGCACGTTTTGCCGCAGATGCCATTATGGAGGCAGCAGATGCGGGCATCCGGTTAATCGTCTGCATTGCGGAAGGAATCCCCACGCTGGATGTAATTAAGGCGCACCAGTTTGTCGAACAAAAAGGTGCTATGCTGATCGGCCCCAACTGTCCGGGACTGATCTCTCCGGGAAAAAGCATGGTGGGTATTTTACCGGGACAGGTCTTTTTAGAAGGAAATGTCGGAGTTATCAGCCGTAGCGGAACACTTACTTACGAAATTGTGTATCACTTAACGGCGAATGGCATGGGACAATCCACTGCTATCGGCATCGGGGGTGACCCTGTTGTAGGTCTTCATTTCCGTCAACTGCTGGAGATGTTTCAAAATGATCCGGAAACAGAAGCGATCGTCCTGATTGGAGAGATTGGAGGAAACGCAGAAGAACAAGCGGCTGAATATATCCGCAATAATGTAACCAAACCTGTAGTGGCATTTATTGCAGGACAATCAGCTCCTCCGGGGAAGCAGATGGGACATGCAGGAGCTATCATTTCGGGAAGTTCCGGTTCGGCAAAAGAGAAGATTGAATCTTTAGAAGCTGCCGGTATCCGGGTAGCACAAGAACCTTCGGATATACCGAAACTATTGAAAAGATAAACTCTAAAAGAGAAAGACAATACAAAAGTAGTCATATCATAATAGATGCAGATTCACTCCCTCAAATAAGTAATTACATACTTATCGTTTAGAGTAAATCTGCATTTATTTTACATACCTTTCTTTATACCTAATTTTATAAGAAGAGCATTCATAGGATATGCACAGAAGAAGCCGAAAAGCATAGCCAACTGCATCATAAACCAGAATATCCATGTGTCTTTGGGTAACGGTTCATTAATGAACAATACAAAATAGACAATCGCCATCCAGCCATACATTCCTACCTGCCAGGACAAAAGAGAAAAGAAATCCGCTTTGAAAGCACGAGCCAAGGCATTACCTACCGATTTTTTTTCCATCTCCCGAATAGCATAGAATTGGAAATAAACACCAATCATCAAAGCCAGAATAAAGTCAAGTACCCAATTACCAAAGAGCTGACTTCCTGCCACAGTTACAGGAACGTAGTTTGTAAACCACTCTCCTATGATATCTGCCAATGTACATCCTGCACCACAATGAAGCGCCGACAAAGCTACCGATTGCCAATAAGGACGTTGCATTCCTTTCATCGACATTTCTCCCGGCATGGCCATATCCATCGCCATATTATCTTTCATACCGGACATATCCATTTTCATCCCATCATCCTCCACTTTCATCGGAACACTCCGTCCAAACTTATTATACGCCCATAAAGCTAAATAACTTCCCCATAATGCAGATAATATCCAGACTGCATTCATTATCTTCATTGATTGCGGACGATGTGTCAGGTCTATGGCAATATGTACTGCAATTCCGATACCTGAACATACTAAGAAAACGGCTATTAAATTGAGCATGACTGTATGTTTTTAAAGATTCAGATTACAAAACATCCTTTATTTGTGAATAGTTCACCCCATTACTTTTAATTTTATCCCGTCGAACTATTCCCCACACAAGTTGTTATCATTTTATAATCAAAACAATAGAAATATGAGCAGACGTAGACAATTAGAGCATGAAGTATCTGTTGCTCAAGAAAGAATAAAGAAAGCTGCAAAAGATACACCGAAGAATATCCTGAAATTATGGGAACAAGAGCTGGTAGACCTGGAATTGGAACTCAATAATATGGTGGATGATGAAGAAGATAACAATGAGGATTAACAGAAGAAAGGCGCGCTAGTTACCTAGTGCGCCTTTCTCTATTACTGTATATGTATTCAGTATTAATTCTTTGGCAATGCTTCTTTTACTACCATTGAACGACCTACATATTCTGCACCGTTCAATTGTTCGATAGCTTTAGCAGCTTCTGCATCATCCGGCATTTCGATAAACGCAAAACCTTTTGATCTTCTAGTTTCACGATCTGTGATTAACTTTACTGAAGCAACTGTTCCATACTCTTCCATTACATGTCTCAAATCTGATTCCTTAACATTATAGCTAAGATTTCCAATGTACAAATTCATAAAATACAAATATAAAAAATTAATAATTCAATAAGAAAGTTTTAGGAAGATCTTAATTAGAGATGGATATGCTCAAATAAATGAGAAGATTCATGTAAAAAAATCAAATCGTAATAAACCTCTTTATTGTTGTTGATGCAAAGAAAGGCATTATTTGGGGATATTGCACTATATTCTCTCCTTTTTCTTTCTGCAAAACATCTTTTTTATGAAAATAGGCCAATACTTAACGTTCTTATTCTTTTTATACCAAGCCATTCCATGTAAACTACCGGATTAGTCTTTCTGCAAATTCTTCGCTACAAATTCCTCAAAAAACGTTTTCTTATAGTTTCCACCTCCTATTCCTATCTCATAAGACTTAATAAAAATATCATTGGTATCAAAAGAGTCAATCCGTGAGGTATTGACAATATAGGACTTGTTTATCCGGAGAAACTGTTTAGCGGGCAGTTGCTCATGAATATTTTTCAGATTCATCTTAGTAATCACCCGCTGATCTTCCAATTGGAGAATGGAATAATCCTTTAGTCCTTCAATAAAAAGAATATCACTGAAGTTTATCTTGATATAGCGTCGTTCCGATTTGATGAAGATATATTCTTCCTGTATCTCCTCCACTCTTTCGGCTGTTTCCGACAATAACAGTTTATGATATGCTATTGTCTTATTGACTGCTTTCAGAAAACGGTTCATTTCAATGGGCTTCACCAGATAATCAATGGCACTTACTTCATAACTATCGAGTGCATATTCCGCATACGCCGTTGTAAAGACAATCAACGTATTCATGGGAATGCTTTGCGCAAATTCTATTCCGGTAATTCCCGGCATCTGAATATCAAGGAAAATCAGATCAACTGTATATTCATTTATATAAGCGGACGCTGCGATAGCATTATTAAAGCTACCCACCAATGCCTTCATACCTTTGCGAGCTACCGGCTCGTCATCAACAATAATACAATTCATAAGTTTAGATGTAAGTTGACATTATAAGTTGTTTCTTTATCTTCTATCTGTAGCGTATACCGTGATTCATAAAGTAAATCCAGTCTGCGTTTCACATTGGCCAACCCTATTCCCCCTTCCCGCTTAACAGGCACACGGGGCTTAGAATTCTCGCAACGAAACGTCAACTGTTTATTATGCACAGAAAAATACAGGTGAACATAAGATAAATTGTCGCTATCCAAATTATGTTTCACCGCATTCTCTACAAAAGGAATAAACAATAACGGAGGAATACAGATATTCTCCATATTTCCCTCTTGAAAGATTGTATATTCAAAATGATCCCTTCTCACCTTCTCCAATTCAAGAAAGCTGGTGAGAAACTGTATATCTGCAGTAAGAAATACTTCTCTTCTTGTACTGTCATTCAACTGGTAGCGAAGTAGATTGTCCAGTTTCTCCAATATCTGTGAAGCCTCATCCGGAGCATCCTTTACCAAAATATTGGCATTATTCAGCATATTAAAAAGAAAATGCGGATTGATCTGTTTCTTTAATTGTTGCAATTCTGCCTGCTTAGTCGCCTTCTCCAATTCAAGAATCTTTTTATCGGAGACAACCCAACGGCGGAATAGTTCAAAGCTCGTACAGCCACCTGCACTTAATAGCAGTACTAATACTCCATAAGCAATACTATCAAAAGAAACAGCATGGTTATCCTGTATACAAAACCCACGAATACCGTATCGTTGATATAATGGAGACAGAAATATAAATCCTAATAATACACTCACTAAATTGACTCCGAGAAACGAAATCCAATAAAACCATAACTTGCGCTTGGCCTTATACAGGAAACGGGGCACTAACCAATATATATTCAGATAGATAGGAAACGCAAAAACCAATATACTAACCGGATATGCATATAGGAAACCTTCTCTAGTAAAATCTCCATATACATTCTGAAAGCCCAAAAAGAGTATAATAAATAGCAATAGTAAATTACTGATAAGCCTGAAACGGTCATTTACCAGATTCTTCCCCCAATCGTATACATTCCAGGTATCTTTCATAATTCCAACATTAAACCAATGGTACACAGTGCCTCATCATTATAGCCACTTTTTAATTGATAACCTCCCGGATATAACAAGTCCAATCGTTGCCGTAACTTGTCAAAAGCAGGTGCCACTTGCAGACTTTCCTTTTTTCGCAGACAGTATGTACAAATGAATCGAAGCTGATTCTCTTCCATTTGAAAATCGATCCTTATATTTTCTCCCTTTCCATTCTCTCCACATACAGTTGTCCGAATCACATATTCTATCACAGGCATAAACAATAAAGGAGGAACTTGTATATAACGCACTTCATTCAGGATGTTGACTTCAAAATTAAACTCCGGATTACATAGTTTCTCCAACTTCATATAATCAGTCATAAAATCGATATCATCTCCCAACAATACCTGTTGCCGTTCACTTTCATAAAGTTGGTATCTAAGCAACCGACTTAATTTAAAGATAAGCAATGACGCCTTTTCTCCATCTTCTCCCAGCAAGGTTCGTACCTTATTCAATATTCTCGAAAAAAACTCCGGTTGGAGTTGATCCTTCAAATGATTTAGATCAGTCTGTATGTTAATATTCTCCAATTCATTTAATCGTTGTTGATAGGCCACCCAACGATGCAGAAAAATAGTAAAAGAAAAAGCCAGGAAATAGAGTATCAGTGCCAATGCATTTATCAACAGAAAGAAAGGGAGATCACTGTTTAGTCTTTGCATCTGTTCAGGTATAACATAATATTGCCCTAGAAAACAAATAGCACCAACCATGGCGGTCAGCATAAATCCAACAAGGCAACTCAAATATATGATATACTTTTTATATCTACGCTGAAACAGATAACCGGGAATTAACCAGTAAGTATGCAGATTTATGATTCCCCATAGAATGACAGAAAGTAAAAGACTAACTCCCGTAGAAAGATTTAGCCCTAAACTATCGCTTTCGACAAAAGTGCCTCTGAACACTAAAAAGGAGACTACAAGAAATATCCCAATTTGCTTCAGTAACGTATATAATAGTATCTTAACTGACATCAGGCGATAAAGTTACCATTTTTTAGAACTTATACTTCATTCCCACCGAAACATACATTGCCGGTTTAAAATATGGATCAGTATCTTTAGACATATCTTCGAAGAAAGCCTTTAAAGTGCGGGTAGTGTAATAAGCTATTCTGCTACACGACACACCGGCAGTAGCAGTGATTGAAAAAGAATTCCCCATACTTACTTCCGGTTGTAAACCTACAATAATGAATTGCTGGGAAAACATAGTATCTTTTCCTTCTCTTTCCAACAATGCCAATGACCCGTTCATTTCTGCCACTAACCTTAGATTCAGATATTTATTCATTTTCATTCCTGCCGATACTTCCATGGCATTCAGCATCGAAACTTTAATCTGATAACGTCCTTCGGTGCTCCAATCAAAATAAATAGCAGGAAATACCATCGGATAACCAAACGTGTTATTTATAGCCAATCCGGCTCCAAGAGATAAATTGGACTTGAACTGCCGGATGAAAATAACTCCTCCCTGTCCCAGGACATTCTTCAGTTTTACATCAGAAGAGGTATAAACACCTGCACCAACTGTCGTCAACAAGAGCCATTTTTTGCTGATAGGGCGAATATTGGTTACGCTCAACTGCATATTTATGATTTGATCTATGTCTATGTAAGATTGAAGATTCTTATTATTCATTGCCGTATAGCTTCCTCCTGCCGAAATCATCCAAATTGTGGGCTGATTTCTTTCATTCATTTTCTGTGATACGGGAATATTGACGTTCCCTTCCACAAAGCACATATCCCCTTTCCCGGGATACTGTCCGTTTTCATCTTTATATCGGGAAGAAGATATATACCCGGTTTTCACACTAACCTGTGCCTGTATATTTTCAGGAAGTAATAGAAACAAGGCGAACGCACTTAACAAAATAATCCTCATTCTTTTATCTGTTTTAGGGTTTGAATGAGACAAAAGTAGAGTTTTACCGATCTGCGTAGAGAGTTTGTAGACCAAACCCGGTATTAAGTAGACCAAACCTGTAAATTTGTAGCCTATTTGGTCTGAATGTATTATATAAAAAAATAAAAGACTATCTTTCAACCGAAGATAGTCTTTTATCCGTATATCATTTTTTAATTATCCACAATGGAAATACTTATGTACGAGATCTAACATCTCCATCGGCTTTCCTTCCAGATCCGCACGCAATGTTTTATCTTCATAACCACGAAGTCTGCGGATGATACCATCAATCATTGCCGGGCTGAATACATTATATTGTTCAAAGATTGCCCGTTGTTGTTGCAGGCAATCGGCAGAAGCTTCACAGCTATCCGGCAGTTGCGCCAGTGATTTCAGCTTATCTTCGTTTTCTTTCTGATGGATATTCACATTTACATAAGTTTTTTCAGCAATGTCCAGCGCATTTTCAATCTCAAAACCATGACGGCAGGCAACAGCCAAACCAGCCAACAGTTGATACAAATCTGCCGAACCATCCGGAGAACGCATTTCTACAGTCTGCTTCTGGCTGGTGTCAAAATGACTTTCAGCTTCCAACGGATTTGCCAATGTACACATATCTGTTTTTGCAGCCCATCCCAGAGGTACACGCACTAATACAGAGCGGTTACGATCTCCCCAACAAACATTGGTAGGTGCTTCCTGATGAGGAACGAGACGAAAATAAGAAGTAGGATTGGTATTTCCAAAAGCAGTAATTGACGGAGCAAGCACCATCATTCCGGCAATTGCTTTGCGTGCTGTTTCCGACAAAACACCGTCTTTCAGCATCTGGTTCTTTCCGTCTTTCATGATACGCATGTGGACATGCAAGCCCGAACCTGCTTTACCTGCCGTAATCTTTGGAGCAAAGGTTACATTGTATCCATATCTAAATCCCAGGTTACGAATCACCCATTTGGCAATCATTAATTGATCTGCTGCCTGCGATACGGGAACCGGCAGGAATTCTATTTCATTCTGCTCATAGATATAACCATCCAGCGTAAAATTACCTACTTCAGAGTGTCCATACTTTATTTGTCCGCCTGTCTGTGCGATGTAAGACATACATTGGGTACGGAATTCATTGAATTTAGCATAAGGGCCCGATTCATGATAACCACGTTGATCGGTTGCCTGGAACATACCGGTGTCCGGAGCTATTACATAATATTCCAATTCGCCCATTGCCTGAAATTCCATTCCAGTAACTTCTGTAAAAGTCTTGCTTGCTTTGTAAAGGGTATGTTCTGGTGCACTTTCAAGTGGTTCACCGTCTTTATTGAAGAAAGAGCAAAGCATGGACAGCGTCGGAATCTCGGCAAACGGATCAACGAATGCTGTGCAAAAACGGGGAATCACATAAAGGTCACTACTGCCCGCTTCTATAAATGAGAAAAGGCTGGAACCGTCTACCCGTTCTCCACATGTGAGAATAGCTTCCAGATAAGCTTGATTGTTGATGACAAAGTTCAGAGTTTTCAGACGCCCGTCTCCCGCCGGATACATAAAATTAACCATGCGGATATCTTTTTGCTGGATAAATGAGATAATGTCAGCTTTTGTAAACTCTGAAGTTGGTTTCTGAAGGAATGCCACCAACTGGTTAGCATTCATTGATAAATCATAATTCATAATCGGTTGTTTTTCGTTGTTGTATGATTAAAACGGTTTGTTGAATGCCAAAGATAAGGAAAAGATGGAAAATCAAGTAAGAAAAGATTTAATTATTTCTTTGCTATGTTGCATTTATGTCTATTATCCTATTTAAAACGCTTCAGGTCTTTCTTCTCAAAAATCCATTCCGGAGTGTATAGTTTCCCAGTATCCGTTTCGGTCAGCTCGTACCAAGGAGAAAGGTTTCGGCTGGTTGGATTGACCAGGATATGAATCTGTTGGGCAGGCATATAGCTTTGTGCCAGGAGAAATACTTTCTTCCCGGTATTCGGATGAATGGCAACATCCATAACAATCACAGCATGACCGGGTGAACCGCCTTTAATAAAGACATCCCCGGGTTGCAAGGAAGTATAAAGCACAGCTGGGAGTTCACGAGATAAAGAGGCAGTTCCGGCATACATAAAAACCATATCGAGATAGTTACGGAAAGTTTTATAGGAATAATCCACTCCCTTGCCCGAAGCATACCATTGAACCTGATTACCATTGACTTTTATTCGATTTCCCTCCGCCCATTTCTTATATTCGGCAGTAAATCCACTTGTGAAGTTGAATTTTATGTCTGCATACCGTTTATGTTTCCACAGATATTCCGCCCGCAAGCGTATCACTGCATCGGCACACTGCTGCAAATCACGATTGCCTATCTCCATATCTACGACTGCAAATGCGGCTGCCTGATTGGCTTTTTCTTTTCCATTGTAAAGTAACACTTTACTGCCTTTAGGCAATAATGGCAAATTGCGCAAATAAGTTGTAAACGAATTATCGGAGCAGGTCTCTCTGACATATCCTGACGGAGGAGCGATTCTATCCGCAAGCCTCTCCTGTCCCCATGAGTGAAAGACTATGAGAAGCAAGCCTGCACATATTAACAAATACTTCATATCGGTTTTTCTTATTCCATATCCGGACAAATATAAGTAATTATTATTGAAAACGAAGATGAATGTCTGTTTTTCTCCCGATTGAAAAGTCTCTTTCTCATGAAAAAACTCAAACATACTGATTATAAAAACCAATTGACTGCCTCAACTGTTTTATTTGAATAGAACTATTAAAACTACCGTCACATGAAAAAGGATATTCTAAAAGACCTGCTGGCAAAGCCCGGAAAGAAACATTCGGTATCGGATTTTGACTCGTCATTCACTGGCGATTTATCCAAACAAGACGCTAAAGAGCAACTGGCAAAGGATATTGAGAAGCTTTCGGAGCTGCAAAGTATGCTTTATGCACAAGACCGGTATTCAATCCTGATTATCTTTCAGGCGATGGATGCTGCAGGAAAAGACGGGACTATCAAGCATGTGATGTCCGGCATTAACCCACAGGGATGCCAGGTGTATTCGTTCAAACAACCGTCTGCTGAAGAACTGGACCATGATTATCTCTGGCGTATCAATCGCTCTCTCCCGGAAAGAGGACGAATCGGTATTTTCAACCGTTCGCACTACGAGGATGTACTGATTGCCAAAGTGCATCCGGAAATTATTCTATCCAACAAGTTACCAGGTGTCGAAACCGTAAATGACATTGATCCCGACTTCTGGAAGCGTCGTTATCGACAGATCAACGATTTTGAACGCTATCTGACGGAGAATGGAACGATTGTCCTGAAATTCTTTCTCAATGTATCGAAAGCCGAACAGAAAAATCGATTCATGGAGCGACTGGACGATGCATCTAAAAACTGGAAATTCTCTTCGGCGGACATCAAAGAGCGTCAATTCTGGGAGGACTATATGAATGCTTATGCCGATGTACTGACGGAGACATCGACGGACTTGGCTCCATGGTATGTAATCCCTGCCGATAATAAATGGTTCATGCGTTACGCAGTAGGACGAATTATTTGTGACCGGATGCAGCAATTGGATTTACATTACCCCAAACTGTCGAAAGAGGGATTGGAAAAGCTAGAAGAGTGTAAGAAAAGTGTATCAAACATTAACTTTTAAATCACTTGCGCTTATCCTTTTTTATTCTAACTTTGTAGAAAGACCTACATACAGAACTAAAATTGATAAGCTTATGGACATCCAAACTTTTATTCAAAATTTCAAAGAGGCATTCGGAGAAAATGCTGAATTGCCTCTTGTTTTCTGGTACTCGGACGAGCAAAAAGGAGAAACAGAAAAGATAAACGGTTGCTTCTTCAAAGGTATGAAGACGGTAAGAGATGGTGGTATTATCAGCCTGAATGCCGAAAACATCGGTTGTGGCGGCGGTAAATTCTATACTGGCTTCACCGAAATGCCGGAACGTGTGCCGACTTTCGTTTCGCTCAAAGAGAAATACAAACAGACTCCCGAAATGGTCATCGACTTTATACAGCAAATCGGAGTTCCCCGAACAGAAAACAAGTATCTTCATTTTGCACGTATAGATAAGGTAGAAAGCCTTGAAGAAATAGAAGGTGTCGTATTTCTGGCAAATCCGGATATGCTTTCGGGCTTGACCACTTGGGCTTTTTATGATAATAACGCAGAAGATTGCGTCGTTTCTACCTTTGGTTCCGGCTGTAGTGCTGTAGTGACGCAAGCCACGATAGAGAATCGTAAAGGAGGCAAACGCACTTTCCTCGGTTTCTTCGACCCATCGGTTCGCCCTCATTTCGAAGCTGACAAACTAAGCTATACCATACCTATGTCCAGATTTAAAGAGATGTATGAGACGATGCGCCAAAGTTGTCTATTCGACACGCATGCATGGGGAAAGATTAAAGAAAGAATGAACGGATAATTTCCCATAACGAAATTGCATATCATTATACAATTATCGGGACATTAGGTATCTTATTCCGAACATACAAGGCTTCTCTTTCGTTGTTATAGAAAGAAACTGCCACTTGATACTGACAATTCATTATCAAGACAGATATTTTCTGAATATCAATCCTTGTTATACGAACCAATATGACTAAAAAAATAGATTATATATCCTTGTTTGCGCGCCTTGCGCTTGCTATCGGATTCTTGTCGGCAGTTGCAGACCGCTTAGGTTTATGGACTCCTTTGTTGGGAAGCGAAAATGTAGTTTGGGGCAATATGGAAAGCTTTACTGCTTATACCGGAGTTTTGTTGCCATGGGTCCCCAAATTGCTAATACCATTATTGGCATGGACGGCTACCATAGCAGAAACGATTCTCGGTATATTGCTATTAATAGGTTTCCAGAAACGTTGGGTCGCTCTTCTTAGCGGCATTCTATTATTGACTTTTGCATTCTCCATGTCGTTCTCCTTGAATGTGAAAGCCCCATTCGATTATAGTGTATTTGCAGCTGCTGCGTGTGCTTTCTTACTTTATAAAGAAAGTAAGGTAAAACAGGAAGAATATTCATAATATATAAAGTGAAAACAGGAAGTATAACAGAAAAGCGTAAATCAAAACCTGCGCGCTGGCGCCCTGCTTGTCTTTGAAGGTTTCCCGTAGGGCAACTGTTGTTTCCCCGTAGGCAAACCATAGTTTCCCCTGCGGGGGAACAACAGTTTGGCTACGGGGAAACTATGGTTATCTACGGAGGGATGAATTCTTTTCCTGCCGGATTAAAAAAAAGATGTCGGCAGGATTAAACCTTTTATCAGGAGAAAAGTCTTATTATTAATATATTATCGTTCTATTCAACATTAAAGTATCAACGAAAATGGAAACATCCGTCAAACTCTATTCGCTGAAACACAGCAATGTGAAAACCTACCTGTTTGCCTTACTGTTCGTAGCGGGTAACATTGCACTTCCACAATTATGCCATCTTATACCTTATGGTGGTCCTACCCTGTTACCTATTTATTTTTTCACGCTGATTGCGGCTTATAAATATGGTTTTCTTGTAGGATTATTGACTGCTATTCTTTCACCAGTCATCAATCATTTATTGTTTGCCATGCCCTCGGAGGCGGTACTTCCCATCCTATTAATCAAATCGTCCTTACTCGCCGGAGCTTCAGCTCTTGCAGCACGTACTATAAAATCGGTTTCATTACTGGCCATTCTTGGTGTCGTACTCACTTATCAGGTCATAGGCGTTGCATTTGAATGGGCCATCGTCGGAAGTTTCTACGAAGCAGTACAGGACTTCCGTATCGGTATTCCGGGAATGTTACTGCAATGGTTCGGCGGATACGCCCTCCTGAAAGCAATTGCAAAACTCTAAACTAATATAGAAAGATGGACAGAAGGGATTTTTTAAAAACAGTAGCTATCACCGGAGCCGCCTTGACTATACAGCGTTCGGAGGCTATGGAGGTGTTAACTCAAACAATCAATAAAGCAAACGGAAGCAATCCTGATCTGGTGGCCGTTATGGGCGGAGAACCCGAAGAGATGTTCCGCCGTGCCATAAGCGAACTGGGGGGTATGAAGCAATTCGTGAAACCGGGACAGAAAGTGGTTGTAAAACCTAATATCGGTTGGGATAAAGTGCCGGAACTGGCAGGAAATACGAATCCGAAACTGATTGAAGAAATCGTCAGACAATGTTTTGCCGCCGGAGCTAAAGAAGTGGTCGTGTTCGACCATACTTGTGACGATTGGCAGAAATGCTACAAAAACAGTGGTATTGAAGCTGCTGCCAAAAAAGCCGGAGCCAAAGTAATGCCGGCACATCTGGAGTCGTATTACAAACCAATTGATCTGCCAAAAGGCAAAAAGATGAAGAAAGCCAAAGTGCACGAAGCGATTCTGGATTGTGATGTATGGATCAATGTTCCTATTCTGAAGAATCACGGAGGTGCCAATCTGACTATCTCCATGAAAAATCACATGGGGATTGTGTGGGATCGCGGATTCTTCCACCAGAACGATTTGCAACAATGCATCGCAGATATCTGTACATTACAGAAGAAAGCTGTACTCAACGTAGTAGACGCCTACCGGATCATGAAAACAAACGGTCCCCGGGGACGCTCTGCATCCGATGTTGTACTGGCAAAAGGATTGTTTATCTCACCGGATATTGTAGCCGTGGATACGGCTGCTGCCAAGTTCTTCAATCAAGTACGTGAGATGCCACTGGATACAGTAGGACATCTCGCCAATGGGGAAGCATTGAAAATAGGAACCATGAACATTGACAAATTGAATGTCAAGCGAATTAAGATGTAAAACAACCATGTTAAGAAGGCTACGTATTGGAATATCAGCATTTTTATTTGTGCTGATTTCTTTCTTTTTTCTCGATTTCGCAGAAATATTACCGAACAGTTTTCATCGGCTGGCACATTTGCAGTTTGTTCCAGCCATCCTTTCACTAAGCATAGGTATCTTATTACTTCTCATTGTGTTAACGCTTTTATTCGGGCGTGTATATTGTTCTACAATCTGCCCTATGGGTATCTTGCAGGATGTGATTGCACGAATTTCCAAAGCAACGGGAAAAAAGAAAAAAAGATATAGTTACAGTCCTGCAAAAAACAAATTGCGCTGGGGTGTGCTCGGACTGACAGTGGTCGGGTTTCTATGTGGATTTACATTTATTGTTGGTTTACTCGATCCGTACAGTGCGTATGGACGTGTAGTAGTGCATATATTCAAACCTATCTATATGCTGGGGAATAATCTGCTGGAATCACTCTTTGCCAGATTTGACAATTATACATTTTATCAGGTAGACACCTCCATCTTGAGCATTTCTTCCCTTCTCATCGCTATTATTACTCTTGCAGTCATCTTTGTAATGGCATGGAAACATGGACGGACATGGTGCAATACGATTTGTCCCGTAGGAACAATATTGGGGTTATTGAGCCGCTTTTCATTATTCAAAGTCCGTATTGATACTGCCAAATGTAATGGATGCGGGCTTTGTGCCACCAAATGCAAAGCAGCTTGCATCAATAGTAAAGAACACGCTATTGATTATAGTCGTTGTGTAGATTGTTTCAACTGTTTGGGAGCATGCAAACAAAAAGCATTAGTTTACGCCCCTTCTTTAAAAAAACAGTCTGACGTAGAAACTCCTGCACCATCATCACCGGATTTGGATTCATCCAAACGCCGTTTTTTGGTCGCCGGTCTTGTTACTGCCGGAGCAACCCCCAAACTCATCTCCCAAGCCAAGGAATCTGTAGCAAGCCTGGAAGGTAAGAAGGCATACAAAAAGGAGAATCCGATCACTCCTCCGGGGTCTATCAGTCGGGAACACTTCCAACAGCAATGCACATCCTGTCATCTTTGTGTCAGCAAATGCCCTTCTCATATCTTGAAACCGGCTTTTATGGAATATGGCTTGGCAGGCATGATGCAACCTACTGTTAGCTTTGAGAAAGGATTTTGTAACTTTGACTGTACTGTCTGTGGAGATGTCTGTCCCAATGGAGCAATTCTTCCCATAAGTGTAGAGCAAAAACATCTTACACAAATGGGATATGTTGTTTTCATCGAGGAAAATTGCATTGTTTATACTGATGGAACCAGTTGCGGAGCCTGCTCCGAACACTGCCCCACACAAGCTGTGGCAATGGTGCCGTATAAGGATGGATTGACAATTCCTCATGTAAATAAAGAAATATGTGTAGGTTGTGGAGGATGTGAATATGTTTGCCCCGCCCGTCCATTCCGTGCCATCTATATCGAAGGAAATCCCGTACAAAAAGAAGCAAAACCATTCAAAGAAAGCGAAGAGCACAAAGTTGAGATAGACGATTTCGGATTCTGACCGGCATGGTGCCGGAGCAGAGTTTCCATCCGTGTTTTATGTTCTATGCCGGTTTATTTCAAATGTGAATAAGACAGATGGTATGGATTTAAAAAAAACTATCCATTATATTCCTCCTACTTTCAATAAATTCACTAAATTCGTGGCGAACTAAAGAAAGCAATTCATGGAGGTATTCACAAATAACTGGAATAGCCGGAAATATCAGATTGGCTATGCACTAAGCGGAGGATTTATTAAAGGATTTGCCCATTTGGGAGTCATGCAAGCTCTTCTGGAACATGATATTAAACCGGAAATCATCTCTGGAGTAAGTGCAGGGGCACTTGCAGGTGTCTTTTACGCGGACGGCAACGAGCCACACAAAGTACTTGATTATTTCTCCGGACATAAATTCCAGGATTTAACGAAATTGGTGATTCCCAAGAAGGGGCTATTTGACCTCTGTGAATTTATTGATTTTCTCCGGACTAACTTAAAAGCAAAAAATCTGGAAGAACTACAACTTCCCCTGATTATCACAGCAACTGACCTCGATCATGGTCGCATGGTTCACTTTCATCGGGGAAACATAGCGGAACGGGTCGCCGCTTCCTGCTGTATGCCTGTCATGTTTTCTCCGGTCAACATAGAAGGCACTAACTATGTGGATGGAGGATTGATGATGAATCTTCCGGTCTCTACCCTGCGCAGGGTTTGCGATAAAGTGGTAGCTGTCAATGTAAGTCCCATCATGGCACAGGATTACAAAATGAATATTGTAAGCATTGCTATGCGCTCATTTCATTTCATGTTCCGCGCCAATACCTTTCCCGAAAGAGAAAAATGTGATTTATTAATCGAACCATACAACCTATACGGATACAGTAACACCGAACTGGAAAAAGCAGAAGAAATCTTTGGGCAAGGCTATAATACAGCTAACGAAGTACTTAATCAACTGTTGGAAGAAAAGGGAAAAATATGGAAATAACCTCCTATCCATCAGAAATAAGAATGAATACGAATATTAATAATCTACTCTATATGAATGACGAAAATAAAATAATTATCTACCAAGTATTCACCCGCCTGTTTGGAAATAACAATAACCACTGTGTCTACAATGGAGACATTGCCACCAATGGTTGTGGGAAAATGGCTGATTTCACTCTCAAAGCACTTAGTGAAATCAAGAAACTGGGTACTACGCATATATGGTATACAGGCATCATCGAACATGCCACTCAAACGGACTATCGCCGTTATAACATCAGACCAGATCATCCTGCTGTTGTAAAAGGAAAAGCGGGTTCTCCCTATGCTATCAAGGATTATTATGATGTAGATCCTGACTTGGCTAACGATGTGCAAGGACGTATGAAAGAATTTGAGAATCTGGTACATCGCACACATCGCACAGGTCTGAAAGTAATTATTGATTTTGTACCTAATCACGTAGCACGCCAATATCACTCGGATGCACAACCGGACGGTACGACCGAATTGGGAGCTAACGATGACTCCAGCCAATCTTTCAGCCCATATAATAATTTCTATTATATTCCGCAAGCGGAACTTCATGCCCAGTTTGATATGAAAAACGGTGCAGCAGAGCCTTACCGGGAATTCCCGGCGAAAGCTACCGGTAACAATCGTTTTGATGCTACTCCCAATATCACCGACTGGTATGAAACAGTGAAATTAAACTATGGAGTGGATTATCAGAATGGCGGTACTTGCCACTTCTCCCCGACTCCGGATACTTGGATAAAGATGCTGGACATTCTTCTTTTCTGGGCATCAAAAGACATTGATGGTTTCCGTTGCGACATGGCCGAAATGGTTCCTGTTGAATTCTGGGAATGGGCTATTCCTCAAGTAAAAGAGGCTTATCCTGAAATACTTTTCATCGCAGAGGTTTACAATCCAGGTGAATACCGTAACTATCTGTTCCGCGGCAAGTTTGATTACCTGTATGATAAGGTAGGGCTATATGACACGTTACGCAATGTAGCTTGTGGATATGAATCTGCATCCGCTATCACTCATTGCTGGCAAAGTCTGAATGGAATAGAGAAAAAGATGCTCAACTTCCTGGAGAATCACGACGAGCAACGCATCGCTTCTGATTTCTTTGCCGGCAACCCGCGTAAAGGAATTCCCGCACTGATCGTTTCCGCCTGTATGAACACTAATCCTATGATGATCTACTTCGGTCAGGAGTTTGGAGAACTGGGCATGGATAGTGAAGGATTTAGCGGAAGGGACGGACGGACTACTATATTTGATTATTGGAGTGTAGACAGCATACGACGCTGGCGCAACGGAGGTAAATTTGACGGGAAGATGCTTACTGAAGAGCATAAACACCTCTACTCTATCTACCAAAAAGTACTGACGATTTGTAATGAAGAGCAGGCAATCAGCAAGGGAGTATTCTTTGATTTAATGTATGCCAATATAAACGGATGGCGTTTCAATGAGCATAAACAATATACTTTTATGCGAAAATATAAAAATGAGATTCTGTTTTTCATTATTAATTTCGACAGTCAACTGGTAGATGTTGCTATCAATGTGCCTTCACATGCTTTCGACTTTTTACAGATTCCTCAAATGGAATCTTATCAGGCCACTGATTTGATGACGGGCGCTAAAGAAGAAATCAGTCTATTACCTTATAAACCCACGGATGTTTCGGTAGGAGGCTATAACGGAAAGATTTTAAAGATTACTTTTTAAATAAAAAGACTAAGATCTGTACACTCTTCATCCCTCGGTCACTTATGAATGACCGGGGGATTATTTTATGCACATCACTCAAACAAATATTCTCAAAGGCTGTTTAGGTAGATAAATAATCCTCTAAACTCAAAGCTTATGAAGAAATTTATGATTTGTGCAATCGCATTGTTTCTGCTATTATCTACATCTGTCTTTGGAGATACCCCTCCCGGCAATGTACAGTCGACTTTCAAGAAAATGTATCCTAAAGCAAATGGTGTCGCCTGGTCACAAGACGATGGATATTATTGTGCCAACTTTGCAATGAACGGATTTACTAAAAATGTGTGGTTCAACGTTCGGGGACAATGGGTGATGACGCAGACTGATCTTGTCAGCCTCGACCGGCTGACCCCAACAGTCTATAATGCCTTTGTATCCGGCCCATACGCAAATTGGGTGGTAGATAATGTGACAATGGTGGAGTTTCCCAAATGGCAGGCTATTATAGTAATTAAGGTAGGGCAAGATAATGTCGACATCAAATATCAGTTATTCTATACTCCACAAGGGGTATTGCTCAAAACGCGCAACGTTAGTGATATATATGATATTCTCGGACCAAGTACCTTTCTGGAAAACTAGGAACTGAATTATAGAATAGGATAATAAACGAGAAAGCCCCCGCAGATATTCAATAATATTTGCGGGGGCTTCTTGATTTAAAGATAAAATTATTTTTTCTTTCTAAGTACTACAGCGGTACGGGCAGGAATATAGAGTTTCAGCCACTCTTTCTTTTCCTTCTTGTACAGCGGATCGGCAATAGTGAAGTGCACGACAGAGTCGTCTGCCAAACCATTTCCTCCAAATGCTACATCGTCGGTGTTCAGTATCACTTCATAAGCTCCCGGAGTTACCAGGAATCCATAATCAGTGAATGACTGCTTCGGATTAAAGTTAAAGACAAATATAAGGTCTTTCCGTTCGTATGCCAATACCTGATCGCCATCATTATGCCATATTTCCTGAACAGGTGTTGCCTGGAAATCTTTCACACTCTTGAGAACTTTCAGCATTTCTTTATCAAAATCACCCATATAGTGATAGGTCAGATTTTTGTTGTCCACCAAATCCCATTGGCGGCGGGCATATTTGCACGACCATCCGTTACCTTCACGCGGGAAGTCAATCCATTCGGGATGCCCGAATTCATTTCCCATAAAGTTCAGATAACCTCCGTTGATAGTCGAAGAGGTCAGCAGGCGGATCATTTTATGCAAAGCAATACCACGGTTGACAACATAATTTTCGTCTCCCTTCTGCATGTGCCAGTACATATCGGCATCAATCAGGCGGAAGATAATCGTCTTATCTCCTACTAATGCCTGGTCATGACTTTCTGCATACGAAATGGTCTTTTCATCCTGGCGACGGTTGGTTACTTCCCAGAACATGCTGGAAGGTTTCCAGTCTTCATCGATCTTTTCTTTGATTGTCTTGATCCAGTAGTCCGGAATATTCATGGCCATACGATAATCGAAGCCATAACCGCCATCTTCTACTTTGGCAGCCAGTCCCGGCATACCGGAAACTTCTTCGGCAATGGTTATCGCCTTCGGATTTACCTGATGAATCACTTCATTAGCCAGTGTCAGGTAACAAATCGCATTATCATCCTGATGACCGTTGAAATAATCTCCGTAGTTACAGAAAGCTTCACCCAGTCCATGGCTGTAATATAACATAGAAGTCACTCCATCAAAACGGAATCCGTCAAATTTATATTCTTCCAGCCAGTACTTGCAGTTTGATAACAGGAAGTGGATCACTTCATTCTTGCCATAATCAAAGCAGAGAGAGTCCCAAGCCGGATGTTCGCGACGAGCGCCCGGATAAAAATACTGATTCGGATCACCGGCAAAGTTTCCTAGTCCTTCTACTTCATTCTTCACTGCATGTGAATGAACGATGTCCATAATCACAGCAATACCCATCTCATGAGCAGCATCAATCAATGCTTTTAGTTCATCGGGGGTACCAAAACGCGAAGAGGCAGCAAAGAAACTGGATACATGATAGCCGAAGCTTCCATAATATGGATGTTCCTGAATAGCCATAATCTGGATACAATTATATCCTTCTTCAGCAATACGAGGAAGTATTTTCTCGCGGAATTCGTTATATGTGCCCACTTTTTCCTCCTGCTGTGCCATTCCGATATGACATTCATAAATCAACAGCGGATTCGTGTCGGGCTTAAATGTTTTCTTCTTGAATTTATAGGGGTTCTCCGGAGCCCAGACTTGTGCACTGAATATTTTGGTCTGTTCATCCTGTACCACACGTGTAGCCCACGCAGGAATACGTTCGCCTTGTCCGCCTTCCCAATATACATTCAGTTTGTAGAGATCGCCATGATGAATGGCATCCGCCGGCAGGTTGATTTCCCAAATCCCATTCTTTTGTTTTTTCAGCTTGTAGGCAGCTTTTTCCTCCCAATTATTAAATGTACCCACCATATAAATATGAGTAGCATTAGGAGCCCATTCACGGAAAGTCCACCCCTTATCGGTGCGATGCAATCCAAAATAAAGATACCCCGATGCAAAATCTGAAAGGGTTTGTTTTCCCTTATTCGTCAATTCAGCTTCTTTGTCTAATACATGCTGATGGCGTCCGGTGATAGCACCGACAAAAGGCTCCAGCCAGGGATCGTTTTTTACGAGATTAAGTGTCTTTTCCATATCAGAATTGAATTAGGATTATGCTTTTACTTTTACGATTACTTTCTTCACACCATCCGGAGTGATACCGGGAGCATGACCGTCTTGCGGGAAAAAGATAGCAAACATTCCCGGTTTTACGGCAACGTATGTTTCTGCTAATCCTTCGAAGAAAGTAATATCTTTTTCTGCGTTATAAGGTGCATCTGCCGGAACACAGTCTTTAGCAGCAGTATACCCCATTATTTCTGTTCCCGACAATGGGATTTGAATATCAATAAATTCGTTATGAGTTTCCAGTTTGGCTTCCTCTTTTGTTTTAGGTTTGGTTTGTGCAATATTCACCAACAGATCTTTTCCTTTCAGTTCTGTCTTACCAACTTCCATGGCTTGGAGGTCATGAGACTTCAAGAATTCAATAGCTTGTGCAAACAGAGGGTTTAAAGACGCATATTTCTCCAGATTTTCTAAAGTATCTACTACCATATAAGTTAAATTTTAAAGTTTATATTCTAGGCATTATTTATTCAAAATCATCAATCGTATAATTTATAAAATCGGCAAACCGTTTGAATTGCCGAAACACTTTGTCTATCTGTTCCAACATATCCGGTCGGGTAAAGAAATCATCGGGAACATTATAAGAGCAAACATATTCTTTACATTTCAAATAATCAATGTACTTGAAATCTTTCGGAAAACCTTTCGGAGCTGTTTTCAGAAAATCCTCTCCTATCACCGGGAAGTATTTCTTAAACTCCGGGTCTTCTACGATCGCAACAAACTCTTCGATATTATCATAGATAGATTGTCGCACTGCTTTCAGGATATTGGTAGGCAGACACAGGCTTCCTCCGGCAAGCATTGAACCATCCGGCTGCAAGTGTACATAATATCCACAATGATCGGACTTCTTTCCTTTGGCATTGATATAACCTCCGAAATGTATTTTATAAGGTGTTTTATCCGCAGAGAAGCGGGTATCCCGGTAAATACGATAAGTACAGTCTTTGGGCTGAATCCCCCGGATAGTTTCATCAAACAGGGAAATACGGGCGATCACTGTTGCCAAAAAGTTGTCGAACTCGGCACGGGCTGTTTCATATTCTGCCTTATGCTCATTAAACCACTCACGATTATTATTCGCGGAAAGATCTTTTAAAAACTGAAAGATAACGGGTATGTTCATCTTTATCATTTTCTATTATTACTCTACAAACGTACAAATTTTATTTCATATAAACTACAAAAGGGGGTAAAAGGACATAAAAAAAGCATCGGCCTGGTAAAACCGATGCTCTAACACATTTATCAAAAAAACAGACTCTTCTGTCTCTGACGTACTTTAGCTTTCACAAGTGAAGTACAATCTCTTTAATTAATCTTATATCTAATACTATGAAAAACACATAAATATAACAGTACAAAAGAGACATTTGTTCAGCAGTTCTATGTATATTTCAGTTAATTATAGTTTATAGAATTAAATGTTTCTCATTTATAGGCAATATAATGCGTTTCCAGTCAATCATTGCGTTGAATAACATGATATGGGAATAGTCTTTCAAACATATTTGCGGAATGTCTTTCTCAACAATGAGCTGTCTGTCCAGAAATTCGCTTCGTTTCGTCCCCCGGAGTAACGGATGAGCCGGTGTGAACCAGGTATCTCCGTCATAGAGAGCAACATTAGCTATAGAGGTATCTGTCAGATAGCCATTTCTTACAATTAAAATATCATCCGCCATTCCTCTTTGAGCATACAAGGCATTCAGTTCTTCCCGATGCGCACTTTTATAAGTATAATCAATGGTATCGGACACAACCAAATGCAAAGAAGATACCTGTCGCATCTGATAGGGCGCATACGTAACTTCTTCCACTTCTTTTCCATATACAATCCGGCATTTATGAATTCCATTTAAAGTTGGCGGAGATATAAATTCCCGTAAATCCAGCGGAGTGCTGTCTTTCCAAAAAGCTGCACGGGTTTCATTAAAGCGCTCTGTGTGATAATCAAGATTATAAATCTGTCCATCCTCTATCCGGATAGTCTCAATAAATGGGTACATATACTTTTTGTTTCATTTCATTATACTCGCTTTCCACATCACTCTGGCAGGTGATCCCACCTCCACTTTTAAAATACATCTTCTCTCCTTCCTGTTCTACAAAACGTATCATAACGGCACTATCTAAATCAATGCCATCAGAATATCCCATAACTCCTGTATAAAATCCTCTGTCGTAGGTTTCAGCTTCCTGGATAATCTGCATCGTCTTTTTCTTTGGAGCACCGGTAATAGAACCGGCTGGCAGTAATCTGAAAATAATATCTCCCAAATGCTCCTGATAATTTTCGGGCAATATACCCTGAATTTCAGAACTCGTCTGAAAAATAGCTCCCCGATTAGTCTGTAACCTATCCATATACCGATACCGGGAAACTGACACTCGGTTGGCAACCATACTTAAATCATTACGAATCAGATCTACAATGGTAGCATGTTCGGCAGTCTCTTTTGGATCATTCATCAATAATTGAGCAGCAAAGGGAATTGAAGCATCAATGGTTCCCTTCATCGGATATGAGCTAATTTTTCCCTGATGAATTCTAACAAATATTTCAGGAGAGAAAACCGTAAAACGGTCTTTAATCCATAGCTTATAAATCGCTTTTGAATGAAAATAAATATCATTCAGAGTAAGATTGGTTTCTACTGGAGTACGACACGTCAAATTAGTAAGGAAACTATTTCCTGCCAGAATGTTCTGTCGCACGATATTAAACGAGCGTTGATAGGAAGAGAAAGATTCTGCGAAAGGCTGCCAATGTAGTGAAGGCATTGTTTTTGCAGAGTAAGTGGCTATATTATCTTCTGCTGATATAATCTGATTGGTAAATCCATTCAGATTATATAAAACTTCAGTAGAATCAACAGCAGCGACCTCCTCTATATAAGATACATCTTGTAGATAATTTATAATGAAAATGAAAGGACGATGGAGTTGTCCCAACTGATTCATTCGTTTGATAGCCTGTTCCTTATTATATAAGTGCATAAAATACTTCTACGTTTAGGGAAGGCAAATGTACGCAAAAAGTATAGATTAGAAAAAGATAGCAATAAAAAAGGGTTGCCCGATGTGTCATATCGGCAACCCTTTATCATTTATAAGATTGGTCAAATTACTTCATAACAGCTTTTACTTGAGGAAGCATCTTCTTCACATTTTCATTTTCCGGAGAGATCTTAGCAGCTTCTTCCAGATAGTCTAATGCTTCTTTAAATCTACCATCAGCTTTTTCTTTTTCTGCAGCATATTTATCTGCATCAGAATTTGCCAAAGGAGCAGCTTTCTTCAGGATATTAGCGCCATCATTATAGCACAGAACTCCTAAACTGTACAATGCATTTGTTTTATACTGCTTGTGATCCAAAGGAATTACTTTCTTGAAACAGTCTTCTGCTTCTTCTGCTTTTCCGGCTTTCTGTGCAGCAAGTCCTGCTTTCAGATAGTGAAGGCTATAATTCTTCACCATTGTTGTATTCTTAGGATCTACTTTCAATCCTTCTTCCAGTGTAGCTACATATTCAGCAGTCTTCTTTTGCGCATCTAAAGCCAAAGCTTTGCGAGCATAGGCATTTCCGATATTGAACTTCTTTTGAATTGCTATATCAAAAAAAGTCACAGCTTCCGGATATTTCTTCACAGCATCAGCAGCTATACCACAATAATAAGCGGTTGCAGAATCTTGATTATTCGTTTGTTTCAAATATTCACTGAATTTCGCATACGCTACAGGATAATTTTTAGCATTAAATGCATCATTTCCTTCTTTTTTCAATTGCTCTGGGTCGGTTTGTGCAAAAACATTAGTCACTACAATACAAAATGCAAATAAAAAAATCAATTTCTTCATAACTTTATGTGTTTTTTAGTTGTTTATCGCTCAAAAGTAAAAGTTATAATAGAAAAACACAACCCTATTTTATTTTTTTGAGCTTTTTGAAACCTATATAACGTTCGTTATTCTTCGTAAAAATGGCGTTTTTCTATTCATTCTTCTCAAACCATATAAATAAACAAAATTCTATCTCTATTATAAACTACTGATTCATAGCCACAAAGAAATATATGAATAAAAAAATGCCGGAAAGTTTTTGAGTTTTCATAAAAAGCACTACCTTTGCATCCGCAAATAAGGCTGGTTCCGTAGCTCAGCTGGATAGAGCAACGCCCTTCTAAGGCGTGGGTCAAGCGTTCGAATCGCTTCGGAATCACAAAAGGGACTGATTATAATTCATTGATAATCAGCCCTTTTTCTTTTCTATAAAAAGTCGAAAGGCTATAAAAAAAAGATACCATTTCTCACCGGAAAGTCACCAACAGTGGAAAAACAGTGTCTTTAAAAACTTATAGCTTATGGCAACACTATCATTAACTATTCTATCCGCTAAGCCCACCAAGGCTGGCAAATTTCCTATTCTTATCCGCGTATCAGTCAAGAATGATAAGGAGTACATTAAAACGGAATATCAATTGGACGATGCTTGCCAATGGTATAACGGAAAAGTAGTAGCCCGCAATGATGCTACAATGATGAACAAACAACTTATATATGAGTTGAAAAAATACAAAGAACGTTTGCAGTATATTGACAACTACGATTGTTATACCGCCAAACAACTAAAAATTATACTAACACAGCAAGATAAAATTGCTCCAGACATGCGTACATTCAATGATTTTATGCGACAGAGGATCAAGGAAAAAAAAGAAGAAGGAAAGACTAGTCATGCTAAAATGCTAGAAGACACATTAAAGATCTTTGAGAGCGCAGAAGGTGAGGTACCAATGATTATTATGAATCACATTACCGTTGAACATTTTGATAGATGGATGAAACTCCATGGCCATACAGACGGGGGCCGACAGATTCGGTTAAGTCACATAAAAGCACGGATTAATGAAGCTATTAAGTTAGGGATAATACGATGTGACAAACACCCATTTGCCTACACAAAGATTCCCATCCCAGAGCCAAGGAGTCTTGATATATCTGTAGACGCGATAAGAAAGATTATTAGTGCGGATGTCTCAAAGAGCAAACAGCTGTCTTTAGCTAAGGATATGTTTCTGCTATCATTCTACTTAGGAGGTATCAATTATGCGGATCTTATTCAAGTAGATTTATCAGAAGATGTAATTAGCTATATACGATTAAAAAGTGGTGAGCATAAAACGAAAAACCGAACTACGAGTATAGCTGTCTGCCCGGAAGCCAAAAGCATAATAAATAAATATATTGGGAAAAATGGAAAGCTGAAGTTTGACTACAAATACACAGCAGGTAATTTACAACGCTATATCAATAAATGCTTAAAGCTCCTAGCAACAGAGCTAAATATAAAGGAGGGATTAACCTTTTATTCAGCCCGTAAAACTTTTGCCCAGTTCGCTTCCGAGATTGGGATACCCTATCCTATTATTGAATACTGTTTGGGGCACTCCATAAAGACCAGCATTACTATTAATTCTTATGTTCGGGTTAAACAGCATCAGGCAGACGCAGCAATTCAAAGAGTTATTGAATATATTAATAATCCAGAAGTATTCAAACCATATATAGAGATGCGAGCACAAATGCAAATGATGATGTAATATAAATAATGAGTTAAGAGGTAGCTTATTCGGCTACCTCTTCCTGCTATATTCACCAGAGAGTGATCTATGCTAATTCTCTTACCATATTCAAAATAGATTTTGTCTTGATACATAACGGTAACAAAATTATCTATGTAGCCGATAAACTTTGAAAATATCTCTATTCGAATTTATTAACTTCCATTATGAGCTTACTAAATTTACCATCATTTTCATTTTCAAAAATACTCAAATCTCCAAGAGTCTGTTCCGATAAAGAAAAAGTAGAATTAGATGTAAAATTAGTTATAAACTCTCTGCTATCCATTACAATACTCAAAAGTTCCAATTGATACGAAAGAAGATAATTAAAATTTATATTGTATTGTTCCTTTAAGATGCTCATCAAATCATTCACCCTAATATTAAGCTCTTTAGTTTTATATTTGACCATTCGAGGCTTGAGTTCTCCATTTTTCAATTGACCTATAAGTACTCGATATTCATTCCTTATTTCAAGTATTTCATTAATAAAAAACTCCTTAATAAACCTTTTACTATCAACTTTAGCTTGAATTGTATTAACAATCCATATAGAAAGCCCAGCAGTTATAGCAATACCTCCTATTTGAATCCAATCCGAGACAGTTATCACTAATGAATTTACTACTGAAATCAACTCCATTTCTTTAATTCTAAAGAATCATTAACAATTCTATACCATGCTTCATGCTCTTCCGTAGTTTTTGGTTTTTTATCTTTTAAACGTCTATCCTCCCACTGAAGGTATGTTTGCGATTTAATCATCTCAAGCCAGTGAGGTTCATAAACAGAAACGATATTAAGATATTTCTCTACTATTTTCAAAGAAAAATCAAAAACTAAATTTCCTATAGCCTCATCCAAGAAAGATGGAGCAAAACCGTCCGCCCCATCTAACTCCAAGGTCAAACGCTCTTTTTTCTCAAAAGCCTCTTTAAACTTCTGGTTTAAAAGAGAATGATAGAATTCTTCACCAGACCTTTCACTAATATCACAATGCCTAAGTCCAGTATATTTTGAGAAATCTTTTGCTATATTTAAGACTGCCATATTATTAATTATCAATACTATTAAAAAAACATTCTTTTCTCAAAACCCACCGATACATGGTGCCTTTAAACAGATTTTTTTCTGTTGCAAAGATAAGACTTTTATTAGGATTAACAAAATCAAGTCTAACATTGTTCGTGATTACCAATAACTCTTGGATATATCCATCGTCACAACAATTTTTAATACCTGGAAGTCCCTTACCCCTATTTTCCTCTTGTGTATTCGAACCATATTTTTTATTAAAAGCATTTTTTAAAATAGTTAATCGATCATCATTGAAAAAAAATTCTTTTATCAATTGACTGTGCTTCCTATAAATAGTATCAAGGATACCTTTACCTAAATCTACAGCTGTAAAAACAACCTCATTATTACCGTACATTATTCCTAATTGCCATTTCTTATTATGTGAATTACTCCATTCTATTGAATTTCCACAAATTTCTTTAAGCATTGATTTTAGAGATGTATTTGAAGAAAGTCCTCCTGTCAAATATTTACATGTATGCTCCACACAATTACTAATCATTTCCATTTGGCTAACAGTTAATTTACCTTCTCCTTTTTCAAAATACATCAATTCTGACTTTGATGTATTTTGAAATTTCTTACCATTTTCATCATACATCTTCGATAAAAAGCCTGAATCTACTAAAAAACGCCTACAATTCAAATCTTTTGGCAATTCTCCTCTTGTATTAATTCCTCTCGATTTCATTTCATCTATTATACTTAAAAAAGTCACAATAGCATGAAAATCAATATTTTTCACGTTACTTAATGAAACATATAAAAATTTTCTTCTATTTACAATCCACAAAGACTCTGAAAGTCTCAACTTATTAAAAAAGCAAGCACAATCATTTGTAGACTCAACAAAACTACAGTTCTCCGGAGCATCTATAACCAATCCCATTTTATCTTTTTGCCTATCAACATTTACTATTACAATATATTTCCGTCTCTTTGGTCTGCTCCGACGTTGAAGTAAACGACATAATCTATTATGTCTGCTTTTATATTTTTTTGTTGTATATAGCTTTTTCATAATCAAATCAAAATGAACCGCTAAAATACAAAAAGAAATTGAATATCTAACAAAATACATATATATATGATCGTTCAATGCACTACATCTTTATTCATTTTTCTTTTTCACTTTCTCTAAGGCTTTTTCGGAGTCTACCAATAATTTAATTATTTTTGTAGTCTACATTACAAAGATAGGACAGTGAATAAATAAAGGAAAATAAACTTCATAAATGCTGGGAAATATGTTATAAACGATAAAAAGACCCCAAATCTTTCGTCCTGGGGCAATTATTTGTTCGCTAACAAATAAACGTCTGCTTCATTTTAAACGATAAGCCAACCATCCTGCAATTAACAAACCTATAATACTGCAATACACTTTATCCTTATGCAAATCCCACCATGATAGTTCTACGACAGTTTCTTTTTGATTCAGCAAAACATTAACCTTATTACTAATAGTATCAAGTCGATTCGAGAACTGCTGCAAAGTAATAGACAATGTTTCATAAACTTCAATCCGTTCTTGCTCCTGCTTGGAAGCGGTGGTAGTACTTTCTTTGACCAAGTATTGTTTCCCTGTTGAATCCGGAGCAGACAAGTAAACTGTTTTATTCTCAATCTTTAGATCACTCAACTTATCAGTAGTAACCTTAGTTTGCTTACTTACATCAACTCTTAATGATTCAATCATACTTTGAATACGACCGAATTCACCGGAATAGTCAATCTGCTTTTGAGTTTCCATATTGCGAGAAGCCTTGCAGGACGTGAACCATATTGTTGACGTCAGCAATATGGTTATATAAATCAGAGCTTTCATGGCCGGATCACTGTATTACGAAGAAAATTAGAAAACTCGGAGCGCACATCGAAGCAGGGACAAGCCTTGATATATTCCCTAGGCTCTACCTCTCCGCTGCCGTCCAGATCCGGCGAAGTATCACGGTGTCCGAGCACTTCAATTATAGGATATTCCTTACAAAGCTTCGCGACCAATTCGCGTAGTGCTGCCCTTTGAACCGGAGTACGTGTATCTGCAGACTTTCCAGATGCGTCCAGGCCTCCGATATAACAGATGCCAACACTATGCTTATTATACGAAGACTCGCTAAATCCTTTGGTATTACAATGCGCCCCGTCAATGCTTAACGGTCGCCCATTCTCTACCATTCCGTCCAAGTCAATGACGAAGTTATAACCGATCTGATTGAATCCTCTTTGCCTGTGCATCCGGTCAATATCCTTTGCACGTAAATCTTGCCCGGCACGTGTGGCCGAACAGTGAATAATAATCGAATCAATAGTTTTCATTTATTTTCCTCCCATTTTAATTAATAATCACTTGGCGGCTGTCTGTTGACACAGCCTCTCACATCACACTTTTTTAATTCTGCCTCCTTGAGCCGGAGTTCTAGTTCATGCTTTTCACGTATCAATTCAAGCTGATCGGAGCGTAGCTTATTGTTTTCAGAGTATAAGAAATCAACCTTCGTATCTCTTACACTCATGCGTTTCTCTTGATTATCAATCTGTGTTGATTGGGCAGTGATTATACTCAAAAGGTTCTGTATCTCCATGCTGTCAGCTCCGGCATCCTCTTTACGAGCGTTCGTCTTTCGATTCACCCAAAATGTAACAAACCAAGTTATAGTAGAAGTGCCACCTACAGCCCCTAACATCGTTAACCATTCATTTAAACTCATTTTATTTCTCTATCTAAATATTAATACTACCTTTGTACTACACACAAACAAAAGAATCTAATTTTATTGTTTGTTTTGTTTGTTTTTAAGGTCGTTAACTCGTGACGAGCAGAGCGGCCTTTGTTAGACCCGCAGCAAATTCCCTCCATTGCTGCATCTTATCAAAATACATTCTCTTCTCTTCGCTTTCATCCTTATTCAGCATTATCGCAATCTGGTCATCATAACTGTATCTGGACTTGATGATAGTTGATTTAATCCCTTCGTAGGAAAGGTCGGAGACATTCTTCATGAACATCCCCTTATTCCAGCTGATCATATTGCCGTTAACCTTGACTTCAAGAGGCATATCCATCGACACCTCTTCATAGTCATCCGGATTACCCTTAATGGATAACGCAACCATATTTCTTTCCTTGTGCTTGAGATACTTATAAGCATCCGCATACACCCTATTTCCTTTTACATACATAACTATAAAGTATAACTGATTGTGAAATTACATTTACCTTCCGCTTGCAACGGGTCTAACCATTGTCCCGTATCATATCCGGTTGCCCCTTCAGGCACATATAGGATGTTGGTTCCAGCAGGATTTTTATATCCCATCCACATCCCATTGTCACCGAATGCACCGCTATATGTAGCGGGGGCAGAATCACGGTGAATCTGCATTTTTCTCAATTTTAGGCAATTGGCAAAAGCACCGCTATCGATCATATTCACAGATTCAGGAATTGTCAATTCCTCCAAAGCGGAGCAACCATAAAACATATTTGAACCTATCTTCTGTAAGTTTTCCAAAGTAACATCATATAATGACGTACAACTATTAAAAACAGAACCACCGCTTATCAGTGGCGAAGTCATCAAAGCACGCTTAAGAGCCGGGCACTGTATAAATGTAGCGTTCTGACTTGTCAGTACAAGGCTTGTTACTTCTACATTTTCTAACTTTCCACAAGAATGAAACGCAAAAGCTCCAAGCGACTGAATATTATTCAATATTACTTCCTTAATATTGCTTTTATAAAACGCATAGTCGCCGATGGATATAATGGCACTTAAATCAATATTCTCAATAAGGGAGTCCTGAAACGCGTACATCCTTATTGCGGTGATATTGCCCGGAATGGAATAATCAATTTCCGGTTTCATTTGCGGATATCTTATCAACTCATTGCCTGAAAATAATACGTTCTCATCTACACGGAAATACTGATTTTCAGGAGATACATTAATGGTGGCCAGTTTAGGACAATTTTGCAATACCGCACCGGTAATTGTAGCGACATTACTACCTATATAAATACTTTTTAAGTTTGCACAGCCACTAAAAGCGGTTCCATGCAAACTACTAAGAGACTCCGGTAACACCATATTTTCAAAACTGGTTCCTGAAAATGCATAGCTATTGATGCCGGTTAGTTGAGGTGGAAAATTTATATTTCTTAATCCAAGACAGCCTTGAAAGCATCCATTAGGTATCGTAGTAAGATCTGGAGGAAGAACTGCTTTCTCAAGAATTAAGCATGTTTGAAAAGCACTACGACCAATAGCAGTAACCCCATTAGGTATAATTATCTCTTTTAGCTTCCGGCAGTTAAAAAAAGCACTGCTACCAATAGATTTAATAGTATCAGGCAAAGTGATGCGCTCCATGAGAGAGCAGCTATTAAAAGCATCCTTAGCAATAGCGGTTACCCCGGTAAAATAGCGGAATTCATCGAAGCTTTTCATTGTGCTACCCCTAAACGCAACATTTATATCTCCCACACTTGCAGCCTCTGTTTCAGTCATGAAACTTTCATCCGCTACCCATCCGTTATACCGGCAGATAGCGAACACTTCAGGGTTACTCTTAGAAGTCATTATCACGCCAGGAATAAGGAGGGAAATCTCTTTTTCCACATTTAAGAAGGTCTGATTATCCCATTCCCTTATCAGTTTTGCTTTTATGCCGAATGTTATCAAGTCCATCGGAACTGATTTGACGGTAACGGTGCATAACCCGCCAACTCCTTCCTTTAATTCTACATGTCCCGAATTAAAGGCCGCACCGGAGATTTCCCATTCGATCCGGTATATTCCGTTTTCATTCACCGGACTGGTTTCAAGGGAATATGTGTAATTTCCGACACCGTTCAGGGAGGTATTACCGGATAAATTACCGGATGTAGGATATGTTCTTGTACGAATAACAACGGGCAGGTCTTTATAGGCAATCGCACCCTGGGTAGGAAAATGCCGGGCTCTTATGAATATATTCATATCAGTGTAGGAGCCTTCTTTAGATGTCAAAGACCCTGTGTCCTTATCAATAGTTACGTTATTATAAGTCTGGTATTCCGTACCCGAAGAAACAATACGATACTCCACCCTTCCCGCATGTCCGGAAAACACGGAAGCCTTGTACCTTGCGGAATCACCCCGAAGGACTTCCGCAGGGCCTGTCAGGAATACCCCGTCAGGAGCGATGATATATAACTCATTATCCGGATTGGTGACATCATTGCCGAATATGGATAGTAATTCGGTGAGTTGGGATTCATTCACCTCGACTAGTCTGATTCTACCCTTCAGTACCAACTTACCGCCATTCTTCTTAATACCACCCAATTTCAGAAGGTCGTCCACGTTTACATTCGTCCAGTTGATTCCTTCCACTGTGACATCACACATGGAATCTTCCGTAGTACGAACATTGTTCCAGGCAAACATAAATGATTTGCTGTCAAGTGTACCGCAATTTCGGATCAGGATGTTATTCAGACCTTTACCGCCGCCGGATATTTTCAACCCGGAAGTAAGGTACTCCATATTTTCAAGGCGTAACGCCTGCATGGTTGCCGGAAGCTCCAATGTAGATACCATAGAATCAGACAAGGAAAGTCCGGACAATCCGGATTCAAAAGCCTTGAAGGTACGCAGATAGATATGGTCTGACAGGTCGATACCCGTGATACCCTTGTAACCGGAGATATCAAGGTATTCCAATAACCTGGCACTTGCCAGGCCTGATATGACGGACAATGAAGTATTACGACGGGCGTCTCCAACCGTATCAACTCCTAGCACCAGTTTTTTAAGTTTTGTGCCCGTATCCTTACCGTACACCTCCGTTATATTAAGCGTGGACAGATAAGGTGTGAAATTATGTATGTCGAGTTCCCGGACATTGGGAGCGGAATAGATACGTACCGGGTCACCCACGTTGATTACCTGTTTACTCGTAAACGTATGCGATTGGCCGGCAGACAGTTTAATTCCCGTCTCAACAGGGACGTTATTGATTCCGTAGCCGTAATACATACCGATTCCCCCCGTCATAGAGAATGTGAGCCCGGCAGGAGCGGCGGCTACTTTAAATTCGATG
>OGWS01000481.1_pt1 | contig 41785 bp, 39 predicted proteins | sample 1576111 | NCBI WGS metagenome assembly OGWS01 (sample SAMEA3541534, study PRJEB24748) | human gut metagenome | biome: human gut; feature: human-associated habitat; material: faeces | place: China | collected 2012
TACCCCAGCAGATGTTGAACACCATGTCAAAGTTACCGGCCTTCATGTTATCGCGGTAAGACTGTTCCTCCTCGCCGTGGATATTTAAGGAAACACCGATAGTCTGGTATTCGCTCTGCAGATATTCGGCAATGGATTTTTCAGTTACACTGTCGCTGTTGTAGAGCAGGTCAATGTTTAACTGCTTGCCGTCTTTTTCACGGACATTGCCGGAACCCATTTTCCAGCCAGCATCATCGAGAATCTGTCCGGCAAGGGTTAAGTCGTAGGCATACGGCTCCAGATCGATGTTGCAGTATGGGACTGTGGTGGAAAATAAGGTATCAGCCGGTTTTTCCAGACCGTAAAAGATACCGTCAGAGATATTCTGCTTGTTGGTCGCATGCTGAAGGGCAATGCGGACTTCCTTCTCGGAGAGAATGTCAGAGGTGGTATTCAGGACGATCTGTCTGGTAGAGGTCGGATCAGAGAGCTCCACGGTGAATTTGTCGCTGTCTAAATACTGATTGATTGCATCTGCATCGATCATATTCTTTCCGAAGATCATATCGATCTCACCTTTTTCCAGTGCCAGGATACGGGTCTGGTTATCCGGGATGACCTTTACGGTAATGGTTTTGATCGCCGGCTGCTCGCCCCAGTAGGTCGGGTTTGCCTTGAATACGGCATACTCGTCGGTCACGAACTCATCCAGCACATACGGACCGGTACCGATGTAAGCCTCCACGCCGTCCTTGGTGCTTCCGTCTTTCATGGCTTTCGGAGAGATCATGGCGAACGGTCTGGTAACGCCGAGTTCGGTTAAGAGCGGATAATACGGCTCAGACAGTTCGATCACAAAAGTATTTTCATCCGGAGCGCTTACGCCGACTAACAGATGCATCATCTCCAGCCAGGTGTGGCGGTCTTTATTCTCCAGGATTGCATCGAAGTTTGCCTTGATCGCGTACGCGTCACATTTCTCACCATCGGAGAAGGTGACACCCGGGCGGATGTGGAAGGTGTATACCTTACCATCCTCGCTGACATCCCAGCTTTCTGCCAGGCAGCCTTCAAAGCCATCGGCGGTGATGTTGACAAGACCCTCGTAGAGCATTTCCTGTGCGTACATCTCGCCGGCATATAAATGCGGGTTTAAATCGCGGATATCGCGGTAGTTTACAAAGACCAGGTCTTCTTTTTTTGTATCAGCAGTTCCCGTTGTCTCTGCGGAAGAATCCGCAGCAGTGGTGGATGCAGAGTCAGACGCGGATGAACCGCAGCCGCTTAATACGGCGGTGCCTAAGAGACCTGCAAGAAGCAGAGTGCCCCATCTTTTTTTCATAATCAGTTTCCTCCTGTGTAAAAAAATAAGTAATTGCCTTGGCACTGTTTGGTATAGGATAACAGCAACACAAACAACTAGGTTTCGATTGGTCCGGCTTATGCGGACGTCTGGAAGTATAACACAGGTTAGCGGTTGCTTACTACTGATGAATTTGGAGGGGCTTAGTTATTCTAAATTGTTATAACCAGAAGAAATTTTGTTAGAGGATCGCCTGAAAATTACGGATAAACCACTTCGCAGCTTCACTTAAGCTTCCTTCCTCCGGGCAGATGTAGCCGATCAGCAGAAACGGCTCGCAGTTGTTGATCTGAAGCTGCTGCACGTCGTACTGCTTGTACTGGTCATGGAGAAAATTGATGCCGAGACTGCAGACATCGGTGTTCATCAACAGGTTGATGGTCAGGTGGTCACTGTTGGTATAGACAGAATAATGAAGCTGTTCCGTGCTGATCGCTCCCAGGCTGACATGGCTTAAATGGTGCTCGACCGAGAAAAAGTCACGGACACCGCGCACAAAAGAAAGGCTGGAGAGCTCCTGAAAATCAATGCTTTCATCGTGGTAGCGCGGATGATGTGGACCAACATAGACACAGGCTTCTTTCACATCCAGGGGGATAAATTTCAGCTTTTTGTGGGAAAGGATATGCTGGAACTGGTGCAGCTGTTTCTGCGCGATATAGACAATGCCAATCTCAGAAAGCCCCTGTGCTACCCGGTTGCTGATTTCTTCCACCGTTCCTTCAGAGTGTTCCACAATATAGGAACTCCCCATTTCTTTATAAAAATCGGTGAGAAGGCGCGAAATCATATTGCTGGGATACGTGGCAAGACTGAATTTTTTTCCCTGGTTGTGGTCGCTCAGGGAATCGATCAGGCTGACATTGTGAAGAATATTCTGGGCATATTCCCGCACAGCTTCCCCGTATGGGGTGATGCGGATCCCGCGGCTGCTGCGCTCAAAAAGCGAGCGCCCCAGTTCCTTTTCCAGAGAGCTGATCACCTTGCTGACATTGGGTTGGGTGGTGTAGAGACATTCCGCGGCCTGGTTAAAACTGCCTTTCTCACAGGTAATCATAAAATATTCCAACTGTCGTAGTTCCATAAAAACCTCCCTATGTGGTGCGCGTGCAGATTGGTGTATTAAATAAAAGTAAGCACATGCTAACCACTATAGCAGAAAAAAAGAAGGGAGACAACCGCCAGACGGTGGTGTCTCCCTGAAAATAACTCATATTGAGAAAAAAACTCATTTATTATACGATTTCTATTTGTCAATCCGGAACCCATAATATTACTGATCATAAGACCATGGGCGCCGCAGCTGTCCAGAATACCTTTTAAGTCTTCCAGTTTTTCGGGTTTGATGATGATTTCCAGCTTTTTCATACAAAACCAGCCTCCTTCACTGTAATGGGGATTTTTATATTTATTTCCGATATACAAAAAGGGGCGCTCCAGTCACTGACCGGAACGCCCTTGTTCTTGCACTTGCGATATACGAAATAAATATGTGCTTTATTATAGCAAAGTTTTTTGAAAGTCAATGACATTTTTTGGAGGGATTTTTGAACTGTTTTGTCAAAAAGTGACAAAAGCGAAAAGAATAGCAAAATACCTTGCAGATTTCGTGCATCCGCACTATAATATACTGTATACAATGTAACAGATAAATACAATCAGCAAAAGAAGTCGTCCGGATCGTCGAAATTCACTTACCAGACACGCGAGCGGATCGTGAACAGTCGCAAAATTTGGTGTGACGGGCAGCTTTCAAACGGAGAAAAGCTATGATAAAGCATTTAAGTCTCAAGGCATACGGCAAGATTAATCTTGGCCTTGACGTACTTCGCAGGCGGGAAGATGGTTATCATGATGTACGCATGATCATGCAGACAGTCGGCATTTTTGACCGGGTGGATCTGGTCTGGAAAGAAGAACCGGGAATCCAGGTCGAAACAAACCTCTATTATCTGCCAGTAAATGAAAATAATCTGGTTTATAAGGCGGCAAAGCTTCTGATGGATGAATTTCAGGTTCAGAATGGTCTTCTGATCCGCTTGAAAAAATTCATTCCGGTGGCAGCCGGTATGGCAGGCGGAAGCAGTGACGCAGCCGCGGTGTTGTTCGGCGTAAACAAAATGTTCCGTTTGGGGCTGACAACAAAACAGCTGATGGAACGTGGCGTAAAGATCGGGGCAGATGTTCCTTATTGTATTTTGCGTGGAACTGCTCTTTCCGAAGGAATTGGCGAGGTACTGACAAAGCTTCCTCCGGTTCCACAGTGTCAGGTCCTGGTGGCAAAGCCGGGGATCAATGTATCCACAAAATTTGTATATGAAAATCTGCATGCCAATGACCTGCGTCCGGAACAACATCCGGATATCGATGGAATGATCCAGGCAATTGAACATCAGGATCTGATGGGGATTGCCGGAAAACTGGGAAATGTTCTGGAAACGGTTACTGTGAAGGAATACCCGGTCATTCAGGAAATCAAAGATAAGATGCTGGAATATGGCGCGATCGGTTCCTTGATGAGCGGAAGCGGACCAACGGTATTTGGACTGTTCACAAATCCGAAGGCGGCGCAGGATGCTTATGAAGAATTACGTTTTGGAAAATCCGCGGAACTGGCAAAACAGGTGTATTTGACGAATTTTTACAATCAGAAGGAGAAAAATCATGGATAACAAGCTGAAAGTTAATATGAATGAATATCTGCCGCTGCGCGATGTCGTATTCAATACGTTGCGTCAGGCAATCTTAAAAGGTGAACTGGAGCCAGGCGAGCGCCTGATGGAGATTCAGCTTGCAGACCGTCTGGGCGTCAGCCGTACCCCGATCCGTGAAGCAATCCGGAAACTGGAACTGGAAGGACTGGTTCTCATGATTCCGCGTAAAGGTGCTGAGGTTGCAAAAATTTCCGAAAAGAGTCTGCGCGATGTGCTGGAAGTTCGCCGTTCCTTAGAAGAACTGGCAATCGAACTGGCATGCCAGCGCATGACCGAGGATGATATCAAAGAACTGGAAGAGGCACAGGAGGCATTCCGCAGCGCCATCCAGAGCGCAGACGCCATGACCATCGCAGAGACGGATGAGCATTATCACGACATCATTTACAATGGAACCGGCAATAACCGTCTGGTCCAGATCCTGAATAATCTGCGCGAGCAGATGTACCGTTACCGCCTGGAGTACATCAAAGATGCAGACAAACGCCAGATCCTGGTTGTGGAGCATGATTATATCTTAAAAGCCATCCGTTCCAGACATGTGGCAGAGGCGAAGAAAGCCATCCGTGAGCACATCGACAATCAGGAGATCACGGTTTCCAGAAATATCAAAGAGCAGCAGTAAACAAATCTGTGCCGCCCGCCGTTTTGGCGTGGCGGCATATTTTGAAAATGAGGTAAACGTGTGGGAAAGATAGCACTTCTGGTGTCCAGGGAGGAGATGATCCACCAGGCCCATAACATTCTGCAGGAAAAAAAATTTGAAATCCAGGAAATGCGGGTGATCCATACCGAAAATACGGTTATGGAGGCGCGCCGTTCCATTGCCGATGGGGCAACTATTATCATTGCCCGCGGACTTCAGGCATCCATTATCAAACAGTATACGGACACACCGGTTGTTGAGATCGTTCTGACTGCGCAGGAGATGGCGCTTCTTGTCATGCGCGCCAAGCAGATCGCCGGGAAGGAAAAACCGGTTGTTGCAGTGGTAGGGTTCCGCAATATGTTCTGTGATATGGCCTATTTCGACGAACTTTACAATATTGAATTGAAAACCTACTTTGCAGATCAGGGAGCTGAACTTCCGGTAGCGGTGCGCAAAGCAATTTCCGATGGCGCAGATGTCGTGATCGGTGGTGATACGGCGGTTTCCATTGCAACGGAAGCCGGGGTTCCATCCCTCTTTTTGTCCATGACCGAGGATTCCATGCGTCAGGCATTTTCCACAGCGGAAAACATGGAATATGCCATGAATGTGGAAAAGAAAACCGCAGCACAGCTGGAAACGCTGTTAGACTATTCCTACAGCGGCGTCATCCGTCTGGATGGAAGCGGGATCATTACTGCGGTAAACCCGCTCATGGAAGATATGATCGGAAAAACAGAAGCAGAGTTAAAAGGTCAGGATATTCGCAAAGCAGCACCGATGATCGGGGAAGAGGCATGGAACCGGGTATTTCAGGAAGGAGAAGACTATTCGCTGTTCTTTGAGTGGAACCAGACTCCGATCTTCGCAGTACTTGCCCCGGTCTTATATGAGTCCCGTGTAGACGGAGCCATTGTTACCTGCCACAAAATGAAAAAGAAGACGGTAACACCGGAAAAATCCCGCAGCAGTCAGAAGCGGGACAACAGCCGCGTTTTGCCGCCACTGGTTCAGTTCGAAGATATTTTGCAGAAGTCAAAAGCCATGCAGGAGTGTATCCGCAAGGCAAACCTGTATGCACTGTCTGAACATCCGGTGGTGCTGATCGGAGAACCTGGGACAGAAAAACGCATGCTTGCAGAAAGTATCCATAACAGCAGTGTCCGCGCACAGGGACCATTTCTGGATGTACCGTGCGAAGGTCTTTCCGGGGAGGAACAGAAAAATATGATCTTCGGAAACCGCGGCGCGGTGCTCCAGGTACAGGGAGGAACGCTTTTGCTTCGAGACGTGGAAGAACTGACAGCGGCAAACCAGTACCGTCTCTATCAGCTGATCCGTTTTCGCGTTTGTCATGGCGCAGATATCGGAAGCCTGCGGAAGGTCGATGTGCGTGTCATGGTGACGATCGGCTGTCCGCTTTCTGAACTGATGGAAGAAGGAAAAATCAGTCCGGATCTTTATTATTTGTTATCTGGACTGGAACTGTTTGTCCCACCGCTCCGGGAACGCAAAGAGGATCTGCTCGAAAAGATTGAAGACACACTCCATGATTGTTGTGAGCATTATTCCCGATACCATGTACTGACAAAAGGTGCCATGGAGATTCTGCTGAATTATCCCTGGAGAGGAAATCTGTTCCAGATCGAGAGCTTTTGTGAGCGCCTGATCCTGATGGCAGGAAAGCGTTCGATTGATGAGATCGCGGTGCGAAAACTGTTGGAAGAACTTTACCCGGAACGATCAGTTGGACAGGAGAATAAAACAAAACAGGGAACCGGACTGCAGGAAGCAATGCAGCAGGAAACCGTGCAGAGCCTTCCGGATGAGGCGGTCAAAATAAAAGAACTGCTGCACAAATTCAGTGGGAGCAGGGAGAAAACCGCACAGGCACTTGGCATCAGTAAGGCAACGCTGTGGAGACATATGAAGAAGTATGGAATAGCAGGTGAAAAAAGACTGCAATAAAATATTTCAAATTTTCATAATATGAAAGAATAAATGAAATCAAATGCTCTATGTATAAGAAAATCAATGGAGTTTGTGGATTCTGTTTCTTGTTATTTTCTTTATTTATCGATAGAATCTAAAAACAGTGATGACAGAATGCTACAAAATCTGGGAGGTTGATACAATGCGGGTAGCGTTTGATGAAGTGAAAAATACAATAAAACAAGCATTATTAAATCTTGGAGTAACGGAAACAGAAGCAGAAATCTGTGCACAGATTCACACAGAATCCAGTGCTGACGGGGTAGAAAGTCATGGATTAAACCGTATCCCACGTTTTGCAGATTATGTAAAAAAAGGATGGATCAATTTATCTGGAAAACCGGAACTTGTCGGTGCTAAAGGCGCTGTGGAAAATTATGATGGACATATGGGGATTGGTATTACGAACGCAATCTTTTGTGCAGATCGAGCCGTGGAATTGGCAAAGGAACATGGCATCGGTTGTGTTGCGCTGAAAAACACGACTCACTGGATGCGAGGCGGTACTTATGCATGGCGTATGGCGGAAGAAGGTTATATGGGAATCAGCTGGATCAACACGGAAAGCTGTATGCCGCTCTGGGGCAGCGATGAGCAAAGTGTTGGAAATAACCCGTTTTGCCTTGCGATTCCACGGGAAGCCGGTCCGATTGTTTTGGACATGGCGATGAGTCAGTATGCATATGGAAAACTTGGTGTATACAGGCTTGCTGGTAAACAGCTTCCATATCCGGGTGGTTTTGATGAAAATGGTAATTTGACAACGGATCCAGGTGCTATCGAGAAAACCCGCAGAATTCTTCCGACCGGTTACTGGAAGGGCAGCAGCATGGCGATTGCACTTGACATGGCGGCAGCACTTATGGCAAATGGTATGAGTGGTTCTGACATGGATGAGTATGGAAAAGGCAGTTGTGGTGGCAGTTGTCAGATCTTTATTGCTTATGATCCATATCTGTTTGGAAGCAAAGAAGAAATTCAGGATATGCTGAATCACCGTGTTGCCGCTGCAGACGCTGCTCACCCGGTTACCGAGGGCGGGCATGTAACCTGCCCCGGTGAGCGGACTTTAGCAACCCGTGCAAAGAGTATGCGGGAAGGTGTTCATGTAGATGATTCCGTCTGGGCGCAGGTTCAGAAGCTGGCTGCAGTTTAAAATGCGTTAGAAATAAAATAGGTATTATTTTGATTTAGGTATACTGTAAATGAAAACAGTATGCCTTTTTCGTTTCTTGCATAGCTGAAAAGAGAACGTTATAATGAGCGAAGGACGCTTGAAAAGGAGAAATATATGGGAAAAATAGCACTGTTTTTACCAAAAGAAGAAATGTTGTATCAGGCACATAATCTGTTGCAGGACTATGATCTTGAGGTGGAAGAAGTAAAAATAACGAATCCCGGTATGGTTTTGGATGAGGCAAAAAAAGTAGCGGAACATGGGGTGTCCATTATCATTACACGAGGAATGCAGGCTTCTCTGTTAAAACAGTATACTTCCATACCGATTGTCGAAATTACGATGACAGCTCAGGAAATGGCACTTTTGGTAGTTAAGGCAAAGCGTATCATTGGGAAAGAAATTCCAAGGATTGGTTTGGTTGGTTTTCGTAATATGTTTAGTGATATGTCTCATTTTAATGAATTGTACGAGGTGGATTTTCGGCCGTACCTTGTGGATAACAGTGACGAAATCCCCGGGCTGGTGCAAAGGGCAGTCAATGAACAGTGCGATCTGGTGATTGGCGGGGAGTCGGTTTTAAAAATTACAGAGCAGCTTCAGGTGAAATCTCTGTACCTGTCTTCTACGGAAGAATCGTTGCATCAGGCATTGGAAATGGCAAAGCGAATGGACTATGCCATGAGTGTGGAAAAACGTTCGGTAGCCCAATTGGAGACGCTGATTGATTATTCCGATAATGGGATTATTCAGATCGATGGAAATGGGATGATTGTGTCATCAAATGCGATGATGGAAGGCTTAATTCAGAAGCAGGAGAAAGAAATTACCGGAAAACTGATTTATGATATTTTCCCGGAAATCAAAAAAGAGGCAATGCTTGAAATCCTTGCTGCGGGAAAAGATTATTCCTTTCAAGCTGAACGGAATAATACGCAGCTGTTTACTATGGTTGCCCCGATCGTAGTAGATGGAAGTGTGGACGGTGCAATTGTGACTTGTCATAGGATGAGAAGACCACAGATGGAGCGGACGGAACAGGAGACAAATGCAGATAGAAAAAAATATGCGCCGGTGATGGCACAGTTTTCTGATATCATCCAGTATTCGGAAGTTATGCAGGAATGTGTCCAAATGGCTAAGCTGTTTGCGTATTCAGAACAGCCGGTTGTTTTAAGAGGAGAGCCGGGAACTGAAAGACGAATCATTGCCGAAAGTATTCATAACAGCAGTCAGCGAAAGACGGGACCATTTCTGGATATTCCATGCGAGGGTTTGGATGATACAGAACAGTGGAATGTTATTTTTGGAGAAAATGGAGCAGTTCAGCAGGCACAGGGAGGCACCCTGCTCTTGCAGGATGCAGATCAGCTTTCTTTTCCGAACCAGTATCGACTGTATCAATTGATCCGTTTTCATGTTTACTATGGTGCGAAAATGGGAACCCTGCGAAAACGGGATGTCCGCGTGATCGCAACAGTCAGTCAGCCACTGCATGAGTTGGTAAAATCCGGTAAAATGAGAAAAGATCTGTTTTACTTGCTTTCTGGTCTGGAACTTGAGATTCCACCGCTGAGAGAAAGAAAAGAAGACCTTCGTTATAAAATTACCCAGGCATTTCAAAAGAGCTGTGATCATTATTCTCATTATCACATTTTAACAGAGGGAGCCAAAATTGTGCTGCAGCGTTACTCATGGCCGGGAAATCTTTTTCAGATTGAAAGTTTCATGGATCGGCTTGTGCTGACAGCGAAAAAACGTGTATTTGATGAAGTTGCAATTGTATCGCTTCTCAAAAATCTGTATCCGGATGAGACTGGAGAGACCATGGGGGAGATTTCGGAAAATTCAATCTATGCACAGCTGCTGCAGACTGGAAAGAAGGAAGAAACGTATACTGCGTTGGTTCATTCTGAAGAATCAGACAAGATACAGGAAACTCTCCGGCTTTTCTGTGGAAACCGTGAAAAAACAGCGGAGGCGCTTGGAATCAGCAAGGTTACCTTATGGAGACGCATGAAAAAATATGGGATTGAAGTTTAGATGGAAACTGAAATGAAAACGGAAATGTAATATAACTTATCATGCGTGAAATGAATTTTTACGGCAGTGAAATAAAAATTGAAAACATAGATAAGGTGAATAACAAGAAATCAGGTTTTTCGTATCTTTGCCGATTGTTTTGACAAAACCGCAACAGTATAATGGCACGTGTAAGGGAAAAAGAACAGAAATCGCAAAAAAAGATATCTGTTTTTGCAGAAATTATACTAATGGAGGTTAATGTTATGAAGAAGAAAATCGCAAGCGTAGTACTTGGAACAGCGATGGCAGCATCCATGCTGGCTGGCTGTGGTTCTTCCCAGAAAGCAGCAGAGACCACTGCAGCACCGGCAGCAGAGAGCACCGAGGCAGCAGCAGAGACCAAAGCTGAGGAAGCTTCTGAGGCAGGATCTGAGGCAGCAGCATCCGACTATGAATTCAAAGATACCATCACCCTGATCTGCCCGGTCAAGGCAGGCGGTGATACCGATAGAAACACCCGTCTTCTTGCTCAGTACATGCAGAAATATGCAGGCGTTAACGTTGTTGTTAAGAACGTAGACGGCGGTGCAACCGTAATGGGCATGCAGGAGTGCTTAGACGCAAAACCAGACGGAAATACCCTGGTTGTAAACGGAACCGATATGTTCGTACCGTATATGCAGGGCAGCTCCGAGATCAACATCGACAGTTTCAAGACCGTTGCAATCCCGTTAATCGATAACACCACCGTACTTGCAGTAAACAAGAACTCCGGCTGGAATACCCTTGAGGATTTACTGAAAGCATCGCAGGCAGCTCCGGACAGCATTGAGTATGGCGGAAAGATCGGTGCTTCCAACCAGATCTGCGGCATCGCTATGAACAAAGAGTGGAATGCAGGCCTGAAGTTTGTAGATGTTGGAAACAACGCAGCAAAGATGACCGCATTGCTTGGTGAGCAGACAGATGTAATCAACATTTCTTATGCACTGGCAACTGATTACTTCAGCACTGGTGAGTTTATTCCGCTGTGTCTGTTGGGTGCAGAGAAAAATGAACTGCTTCCGGATGTTCCAATGGCATCGGACTACGGTCTGGCAGATATCGACTTCAGTAAGTTCTTCTGGGTGGGTACTGGTCCTGAAGTTCCGGACGAGACCGTAGATGCACTTGCTGATGTAATTGAAAAGGTTTGTGAAGATCCTGAATTTGTTTCTACCGTAGAAGGCTATTATTTGAACGTAGACTTTATGAGAGGCAAAGAAGCACAGGATTTTGCAAATAGTATGTATGAGAATGGACTTCTTCCGTACAAGGATGCGTTCCTGGCTCAGCAGTAATCCATAAAAATGGCGGAGGGACGATAGAAGCGATATTGTCTCTCCTGTTTTTTATTATATATTGCGGCAGTGCCACTGGCATGTCCGTTGAATCCTAGGAGGAGAACCATGAAAGAAAAGCACAATGATGTCTGCTCATCTGTAGTATTCTTCCTGTTTGGTGTATTTATTTTCGTAGGATCCTACTGGATCCCGGCGACTACATCAGATATTCTCGGTTCCAGATTTTTTCCGAGAGCGGTAGCAATCCTGATCGGAATCCTGTCACTGATGCAACTTGTAAGTGCGCTGGGTGAACTCAAACAGATGAAGGCAGCCGGAGTAAAAGAAGAAAAAGAAGAGAAAAAGCTAAATAAACCGTTTATCCTGACGACCGTTGCGCTGTTTGCATACTATCTTCTGGTACTTGGCATCGGCTTTACCCTTACTTCTATTTTATATCTGCTCTTTGAAGGCGTCGTACTGATGAGAAAAGACGAAGTAAAAGACAAGAAGAAAATGATCATTCTGGTATTGGTTGCTGTCATTGTTCCGGTATTCTTAAATACCGTATTCTGGAATGTCTTCAGCATCAAGCTCCCAGAGGGCGCATTATTCTACTAGAGGAGGAGCAGTCATGGAGTTATTACAGGGATTTGTGTCAATTATGAATCCGGTTACACTGGCACTGATCATTGGCGGTGTATTTGGCGGACTGGTTATCGGTGCGCTGCCTGGATTATCTGCGTTTACCGCATTGGCGATCATGCTTCCATTTACATTCGGAATGGAGCCGGTAAATGGTATTTCTTTCCTGATGGCAGTTTATGTTGGTGGATGTTCCGGTGGTCTGATCTCCGCAATCTTACTTGGAATCCCGGGAACCCCGTCTTCCATTGCAACCTGCTTTGATGGTTATCCGATGGCTCAGAAGGGAGAGGCAAAGAAAGCACTGGGAACAGCAGTACTTTTCTCCTTCATCGGTGGTATTTTTGGCGCACTGGTATTATCCTTTGTCGGACCATACATTGCGCGTGTGGCATTAAAGTTCAGTTCTTACGACTATTTTGCAATCATTCTGTTTGCGCTGACTACGGTATCTGCCCTGTCTGAAGGAAGCATGACAAAAGGTCTGCTGTCCTGCCTTATGGGTATCGCTCTTGGTTTTGTTGGTACAGACAGCTTAAGTTCTTACTATCGTTATACCTTTGGCATTAACAAACTGGCAAACGGCTTCAGCCTGGTACCGGTTCTGATCGGATTGTTCGCAGTATCCCAGATCATGATGACTGCAAAGAACAAGAAAGATACTGCAGATGTTGCTGCAGGTGGTGCAGCAGATGAGATGGTTGTTCAGAAGAAAGTGAAAGGCTTTGGTATTTCGGTCAAAGAATTCTTTTTCCACTTAAAGACTGCGATCCCATGTGCACTGATCGGACTTGTTATTGGTATTCTTCCAGGTCTGGGCGGAAATGTAAGTAACCTGATGGCATATTCTTATGCAAAGAAAACATCTAAATATCCAGAAAAATTCGGTACTGGTGTTGTAGATGGCGTCGTAGCATCAGAGACCGCAAATAACGCAACCGTCGGTGGTGCAATCATCATTCTGCTGACGCTTGGTATCCCTGGCGATAATGCAACTTCTGTCATTCTGGCTGGTTTCCAGATGCATGACGTGGTTCCGGGACCGCTTCTGTTTAAGACGAGTGGTGCATTGGTATATGCAATCCTTGCAACCTTTATTGTTGCGAATATTGCATTCTTCTTAATTGAGTACTTTGGGCTTCCGCTGTTTACCAAGATGCTGTCTATTCCGTCTACCCTGCTTCTTCCGGTTGTTATCGTATGCTGCTTCGTAGGTTCCTACTGCGCAAACAACAACGTACTGGATATCTTCATCATGGTACTGTTTGGTGTACTTGGTTACATTTTAAAGAAACATAAATATCCGCTGGCTCCGCTGGTTGTTGGATTCATTCTTGCCCCTTCACTGGAGACCTATTTAAGAAGATCTCTGATGAAGACCGATGGAAGTTTTCTGCCGATCATCCAGTCTCCAATTGCAGCATTCTTCCTGATTTGTACCGTGATCGCTGTTGCTTATACTGCATATGGTACTTACAAGAAAGCGAAAGCAGAAAAAGCTGCAGCATAATTTGTGTTTGATTTCGAAAGGGGAATAGAACATGGAACGGGAAAAGCTGACTGTGGAAGAAGAAATCAAAATTATGAAAGAACTGGAGGCGTTTGATACGCCGACAATCACAAATGTGGTGGCAACCTATCCGGCTATGAATTCCTGCCTGGGCTTATACAATCCACAGCAGGCAAACTGGTATACGGACAAGCACTTAAGATGCCTGTATCCGGAATTGGGACCACGGTGCGGATATGCGGTAACTGCCGTGTATGGCATGGTAGATCCGGCATTCAAACGTCTGGAATTTAAGGATATTCTGCTGGAAATCGCAGAAACAGAGGGACCGGTCATTCTTCTTTTGAAAGAAAATTTCTCAGAAAAAATGAAATCCCGGAATGCATTGATCGGTGGAAATATGATGACGGCATTCAAACAACTCGGTGTGGTTGGTGTTATTGGAGATGCTCCTGCAAGAGATATCGATGAGATGCGTCCGATGAAAGTGCAATGTATGTTCCCGGGTACGGTAGCAGGGCATGGAACAGCAGCGGTTGAGGCGGTAAATGTTCCGGTGAGCATGTGCGGTATGGATGTGGCACCTATGGAAGTTGTCCATATGGATGAAAGCGGTGCGGTAAAATTTCCGCGAAAATATCTGAAAGAAGTATTGGAAAATGCCAGGAGACTTCGTAAGTTCGATGATGAACGCATGGCAAAGATGCGCCAGACAACAGATCCTTTCGAATTAGCTGATATTATGAAGGGAATCTATAAATAATAGGGTTGGAGTGGCACTGGCAGGACATGAGAAAAAAATTTAACTTAACAGAAAAAACACAGGAAAATGGAATAATAAGTTGAAAATGAAATAAAAATGAAACTGAAAGAAATAAAAATGCGATAAAATTGAAAAACTATCACATTTGCCTCATTTTTGAATTCGGATTTGGATATTCTGCCTATTGTTTGGCGGAACCGGTTTGATTATAATTCAGACATAAGCTGACAGAAAGAAATGCGAAAGCACGAATCCTGTCAGGGAAACCAAATGATGTTTTACTTTTTTATTTAAGAAAGAGAGGAATTCAAAATGAAAATTGGATTTATCGGATTAGGTATCATGGGAAGACCGATGGCAAAGAACCTGGTTAAAGCAGGTCACGAGCTGGTTGTTTTCGATTTCAATAAAGAAGCTGTAGCAGACCTGGTATCCTGCGGCGCAACCGCAGCTGAGAGCAACAAGGACCTGGCATCCCAGGTTGACGTTGTTATCACCATGGTTCCGAACTCCCCGCACGTAAGAGCAGCAATTCTGGGCGAGAACGGTGTTGTTGAGGGCGCTAAAGAGGGTCTTGTTGTTATCGACATGAGCTCCATCGACCCAACTGAGAGCAAGGCAATCGGTGCTGAGCTGGCTAAGCACGGCATTGATATGCTTGACTGCCCGGTATCCGGTGGTGAGCCGAAGGCAATCGACGGTACCCTTTCCGTTATGTGCGGCGGTAAGAAAGAGCTGTTCGACAAGTACTATGACATGCTGATGGTTATGGCTGGTTCCGTAGTTTACGTTGGTGACCTTGGTTCCGGTAACGTAGCTAAGCTGGCTAACCAGATGGTAGTAGCTATCAATATCGCAGCTGTAGCTGAGGCTCTGACCTTCGCTAAGAAAGCTGGCACCGATCCTGAGTTAGTATACCAGGCAATCCGCGGTGGTCTGGCTGGTTCTACCGTTATGGATGCTAAGGCTCCGATGATGCTGGCTGGCAACTACAAGCCGGGCTTCCGTATCGAGCTTCACATCAAAGACCTGAACAACGCTCTGAACGCAGCTCATGCAATCAGCTCTCCGGCTCCGTTAACCGCTGAGATGATGGAGATCATGCAGTTCTTAAGATCTGAGGGATGCGACAAAGAGGATCACTCCAGCATCGTTAAGTACTACGAGAAGATTTCTGGTACCAGCATCGTTAAATAATAAGCTTTACCAGATAAAATAATTTAAAATAAAGTCATCATGCACTGCTGCTTACGGGTTCGTGGGCAGCAGTGTGTCAGATAAGGCGTCAATTCAGAACGCTGGAAGGAGATAGGTATGAATACAGAGTTTATTAAGGGCGTAGTTGTCCCGATGATCACCCCGATCGACAAAGATGAGCTGATCGACGAAGCTGCAATCCGCAGCCAGGTTGATTACGTAATCGATGGCGGCGTTAGCGGAATCCTGTTATTCGGCAGCAACGGCGAGTTCTACGTAGTAGAAGAAGACGAGATGGAGAGAGGCTTAAAGATCGTTGTAGATCAGGCAGCTGGACGTGTTCCGGTATACTTCGGTATCGGTGCAATCAGCACCAAGAAGTGCATCCGTCTTGCAAAGATGGCAGTAGCAAACGGCGCAGCAAGCGTTTCTGTTCTGCAGCCAATGTTCTTAAAGCCAACTGAGACCGAGCTGTTTACTCACTTCAAAGCAATCGCTGACGCTATTCCGGAGACTCCGGTACTGCTGTACAACAACCCGGGACGTGTAGGCTACACCCTGTCTGCAAACCTGGTTGAGAGACTGGCTCATGAAGTTCCGAACATCGTAGGTATGAAGGATACCAGCGGTGATATCACCCAGACTTCTGAGTTCATCCGCAGAAACAGAGACGTTGACTTCAAGGTATTTGGCGGAAAAGATACCCTGCTTTACGCTTCCATGTGCCACGGCGCAGTTGGTGGTGTATGTACCGCAGCAAACTTCATGCCGGAACTGATCACTGACGTATACAACAAGTACGTTGCAGGCGATCTTCAGGGTTCTCTTGAGGCTCAGTTCAAATTAAACCCGGTACGTCTGTCCATGGACGGCGCAAGCTTCCCGGTAGCAGCAAAGGATATGGCTAACTTACGCGGCCGTAACATCGGTCTTCCGTATACCCCGAACCTGGCTACTCCGGAGGGACCGGTATTAGACAAGATCAAAGCTGAGATGACCAAGGCTGGTCTGCTTTAATTTCTAACTGAATACCAATTACGGCATTGACGATGGACCGGCGATTCTTCTGGAATGCCGGTCCATTTTCTGTTATAATAAAACCAACCATATCATCAATTCCATTTATATAAGGAGGATTTATGAAATTACTGTTTGCTTCCGATTCCTTCAAAGGAACATTATCTTCTGACCAGATCATCAAACTGTTAAATGAGTCTGCACAGCGTGTATTCCCGGGCTGTGAGACAGTAGGCGTGCCGATCGCAGATGGCGGTGAGGGTACCGTAGATGCAGTTATCGCTGTAACCAAAGGTGATTACCGCAAGGTGAAAGTACACGGCCCGCTCATGGAGGAGACTGAGGCTTCCTACGGTGTATTCCACGGCGATTCCGCTATCATCGAGATGGCAGCAGCTTCCGGTCTTCCGATGGTTCCAACCGATAAGAGAAACCCGTTAAATACCACAACCTATGGTACCGGTGAGCTGATTAAAGACGCTCTGGACAACGGTTACCGTAAGCTTTCCATCGCAATCGGCGGCAGTGCGACCAACGATGGTGGTATGGGTGCTATGCGTGCACTGGGCGTTCGCTTCCTGGATGCGGACGGAAACGAGCTGACTGGCGTTGGTTCCGACCTGGAAAAAGTAGCAGACATCGATATGAGCGGTCTTCATCCGGCAGTAGCTGAGGCAGAGATCACCGTTATGTGTGATGTAAACAACCCGTTAACCGGACCGGATGGCGCAACCTATACCTTCGGTAAGCAGAAGGGCGGTACTCCGGAAATCCTGGATCGTCTGGAAGCAGGCATGAAGAATTATGCAGCAGTGATGCGCGATAAGGGTATGGACGTAGAGAACCAGGCAGGTGCAGGTGCTGCAGGCGGACTTGGCGCAGCTCTGTGCGGTTACTTAAAGGCAAACTTAAAGTCCGGTATCGAGACCGTGCTGGATCTGATCGATTTCGATGGTCTGTTAGAGGGTACCGACCTGGTTGTAACCGGTGAGGGACGTATCGACTGGCAGTCTGCATTTGGTAAGGTACCGAGCGGTGTTGGTATGCGCTGCAAGGCAAAAGGTGTTCCGGCTGTTGCAATCGTAGGCGGTATGGGCAACGGAGCAGAGAAAATTTACGAGTTTGGCGTGGAGAGCATTGTTCCGACCATCAACGGCGCTATGGATATTGAAGAAGCTCTGGAGCGTGCAGAAGAACTTTACGCAAATGCAGCAGACAGAACTTTCCGTATGATCCGTGTCGGCATGCAGATGAAGTAATTATTTTTAACAGAATAAGTTCAGAATGGCCGCTGTTTCTGCATACACGAACAGCAGCCTGAAAACTGCAAGATTCAGACTTCGAATGGAGGCCGGTCACTTGTTGACCGGCCCTATTTGTGGATATTGGTTGTTTCTGGGTATATATACGTGTACTATGACGCGCTGTTTAGCGCAGGTATGTTTGAACAAGAACAAGATTACAGCAAGGGGAGACAAAAAAGAAAATGGATATCAGTAATTTATGGACCCTGCAGGTCATGATGTTTCTTCTGGTGGCTGCCGGGGCAATTTTAAAAAGTACAGGCATTTTAAAGGATGATGCAAAGGCAATCCTGACCGATCTCGTTTTGTATTTCTTTCTGCCTTGTAATATCATCAATTCCTTCCGGATGGAATTTAATCTGGAAATTTTAAGAAAATTTGCCGTGGTCCTGGCTATTTCTCTGTTGGTACAGCTGGTGTGCTATATCCTCAGCAAAGTGCTTTATAACCATAAACCCAAGGAAGTAAAACGTGTTATGCAGTACTGCACGATCGTTTCCAACTCTGGATTTCTGGGGCTGCCGATCGCACAGGGAATCTATGGCGCAGAAGGCATGATGTATGCATCTATTTTTATCATTCCAATGCGTGTCATGATGTGGTCCGCCGGTATTGCCTGCTTTACCGAGAGCCCGGACATGAAGAGCGTGGTGAAAAAACTGGTCGTTCATCCGTGTATTGTGGCAGTGTATATCGGCCTGGGTCTGATGATCTTTCAGGCACCACTGAATGAGGCATATCAGGCAGTTTTAAATTGTGGAATCCCGGTACTTCCGGATCTGGTGAAGGTGCTTCTGGGTGCTTTGGATAAGGGTGTGCGCTCCGCAGGCGGCTGTACCACGGCGATGACCATGGTGCTGATCGGTATGATGTTCTCTGGCATGTCCTTAAAGAGCATGCTGGATAGCAATACCTTGTTCATGTCTGCGCTGCGTCTGGTCATTCTTCCGGCTATGGTACTGGTTGGCTGCCGCCTGGCGGGCATTGATCCGTTCCTGACCGGGGTCTGCCTCCTGATCACCGGAATGCCGGCGGGAAGTACTTCTGCGATTCTGGCAGCAAAGTATGGCTGTGATTATACCTTTGCAACAAAATGTATTGTGGTATCCACCCTGCTTTCCCTTGTGACAATTCCGGTTTGGGCGATGATCCTGGGGTAAGATGGAAATGATGACTCCGGGGTAAAACAAAAAAGCGTTTCCGGATCAGATGAAGCGTTCCTTTAAAGTTTCTCCATAGCGCTTGGCCAGCCGGATTAGATACCGGTGTGCTTCGCTTAAGCTTGTGTCTTTTCTGCGGGCGAAGCATACCTGCCAGCTTGGACGACCAGGCAGTTTGAACCAGGCGCAGTCTGCACTGTAAGGGCTGTTCAGCATTCTGGAATAGGGAACGATGGTACAGCAGAAGCCCTTGCTTACCAGCTGGATTAGTGCATGGTTCATGGCGGTTTCGATGAGGATCGTTGGTTTATAACCGGCTTCCTGGAACAGCGGATCAATCAGCTGGCGCATGGTGGAGACACTGAAGATCAGGGAAAATTTGCTGTTCCAAAAACGGGTTAATTCCGTTGTGGCAAGCGGCGTGCCAAATGCATTGGCGCGTGCCGCTTCCGGATGATTTTTCGGAACACCAAGGATCAGTTCTTCCGAAAAGAGTGTGATATATTCCAGGTTGATCCGTTCAGATTCCCGCAGCATGACCAGTCCCAGGTCCAGCTGACCGGACAAAAGCAGTTCATTCTGTTTCGCCACGATTGCCTCTGTCAGGGAAAAAGAAATGCCTGGATAGCGCTGGTTGAAGGAAGTAAAAACGGATGTAAACAAATCGATTCCATGTTCATGAGTAAGCCCCAGGTTGATTTCTCCTGTGGCTTCTTTTTTTAAGTCTCCAAGTAAGATCCGTGTTATGACCAATAAGTACCACATTGCATACTGGAATGCACTGGGCGCAGCGGCAACTCCGATGCAGTTCACAGAAGTATTCATGGGTCTGCAGCAGGGTACGATCGACGGTCAGGAGAACCCGTACATGAACATTGTCGGCAACAACGTGCAGGAGGTTCAGAAGTATGTGGTTGAGACGAACCATTTGGGTCATATCATTACCTTCTATATGAATAAGGACCTGTATGGAAGCCTTCCGGACAATGTGAAGACCCTGGTTGATGAGTGTGCGGCAGCTGCAACCAAGTACGGCAACTCCAAGGCCGATGAGAGCATTAAGAGCTACAAAAAGACCTGTGAAGATGCGGGATGCCAGATTATCACACTGGATGATTCTGTGCTGGCCGAACTTCGCGAAAAGGCAGAGCCGGTTTACGAAATGGTTCGTGATGACCTGGGAGATGAGATTGTAAATCAGCTGTTTGAAGCAATTGATGCAGCGAAAAAATAAGAAAAAGGAGCAAGTTCAATGGGAGCATTTGTAATCAGAGGCGGAGAAGTTTATGATCCGGCAGCACAGCCTGCCGCGCATCATGAGCAAATACCTGGATTTTGGCATGAGCCTTGGTGAAGTCCTGGATGCGGTAACCCGTGTTCCGGCAAGACTGGTGCACCGGGAAAGCCTGGCTTCCATGGCACCTGGAACCGAAGCAGATCTTGTGATCTTTAAAGTGAAAGAAAAGGAAGTGCCTTATTGCGACAGAACCGGACATACATTCACCGGTCATCAGGTCATCGTCCCCCAGATGACCATGAAGGATGGCGTGATTATGTACTGTCAGGCAGATTTTATGTAGCAATATCATCAACGCAATGAACAAGGGCCGAAAGTTTCTGCTCCGCCATACGGCGGGGCGGAAGCTTTCGGCCCTTTTGTGTTTCATATAGCAAATTGTTTATTTTCCTACGGAATCGAATTCCCTGCAGATCTCCTCGGACGGAGCTTTCGTTGCCAGGGATACGATCACGATGGCGAGAGCGGATACGATGAATGCCGGGAGCAGTTCATAGATATTCCAGGTACCGCCCATCGGACGGACCAGATATTTCCATACAAACACCATCACGCCACCGGCTACCATTCCGGCAAGTGCACCCTGCAGGGTCGTACGTTTCCAGAACAGGGAGAAAAGTACCAGCGGTCCGAATGCTGCACCGAAACCGGCCCATGCGAAGGAGACGATGTAGAATACGGAACTGTCCGGATTCCATGCCAGAAAGATTGCAACGATCGCGATTGCGACAACCGTCAGGCGCGCTGCCATCATGGAAGCGGCGGTGCTCATTTTGATCTTTAAGAAGTCCTGCAAAAGGTTCTGGGAGACACCGGAAGCGGCGGTTAACAGCTGGGAGTCTGCGGTGGACATGGTGCAGGCCAGGATACCGGCGAGAACGACACCTGCGACTAAGGAAAGCAGGAAGCGGTGCTGTCCCAACAGATGAGCGAACTGGATGATGACGGTCTCGGACTCAGAACTCTGGGTAAAGAGCGGGATTGCACCGGCTACGGAAGCAGCGTAACCAATGATACCGATCAGGATTGCAACGCACATGGAAATCAGAACCCATACCGTTGCGATCCGGCGGGAGAGAACCAGTTTCTTCTCGTCCTCAATGGCCATGAAACGAAGCAGAATGTGCGGCATTCCAAAATAGCCAAGTCCCCATGCCAGTGTGGAAACAATGGTTAAAAAATTGTACGGTGCAGCGCTTCCGCTTGCGCGGTCGTGAATGTGTGTCATGGAAAGGTAACCAGCCAGGGAAGTTGCATTGCTTACAACCTGATCCCAGCCGCCAGCCATATGGATACCGTAGAAAACGATCACGATCAGGGAGATGGTCATAACGATACTCTGGATCAGGTCGGTGGTCGATACTGCAAGGAATCCGCCCATAACGGTATAGCCGACAATGACGACCGCACCGACGATCATAGCCATGTGATAATCCACACCGAACAGGCTGGAGAATAACGTTCCGATGGCTTTAAATCCGGAAGCAGTATAAGGAATAAAGAAAATCAGGATGATGATCGCGGAGATGCACATCAGGATATTCTTATGATCGTGATAACGTCTGGATAAAAAGTCCGGGATTGTGATGGCATTGCATACAACGGAGTAACGGCGAAGACGCTGTGCCACGATCAGCCAGTTCAAATAAGTTCCAAGACCAAGTCCGATGGCGGTCCAGCCTGCATCTGCGATACCGGAAAGATAAGCGACCCCTGGCAGTCCCATTAAGAGCCAGCTGCTCATGTCAGAGGCTTCTGCACTCATGGCGGTTACAAATGGTCCGAGCTTTCGTCCTCCTAAGTAAAAATCATCAGCGGAATCGCCGCTGCCCTGTTTGCTGAAATAGAATCCGACGTATACCATTGCAGCGAGATAAATCACAATGGCAGCCAGAATTCCAATCTGTCCTGATAACATAGTTTTTCCTCCTCATTCCCATTGCTGTTTGCGTATGCTGAAATAGAAACGGGATTCTATTTGTGTTTTTGTATATGTGCCCAGCAATATGATGTGGTCGATTATAACATAGCTTTTTTTAGACTACAATACAGAACAACGTATAGAATGAATACTGTACGAAAATGAATTTAAAATGATAAAAATGTCTTAAATACAATAAATAATAACTAGACGATTAATAAAAATAAAATCGATACGAAAAATATATTTTTGATAAACGGATGCAAGGCACATAAATTCTGAGGTACAATACAGCAAAAAGCAGCTTTCAACCCGTTACGGCTGAAAGCTGCTTAAAAATCCAGGCATTACTTTTGCGGCATATTCCACCAGGGAATATTCGCCGGAGCAGAGACACCAGTCGTAGAGTAGGGCACGCTCACAGAGTGCATAAAGCTTTACCATCTCGTTGACATTGGAACGGGTACTGAGCTGTCCGTCTGCCTGTCCTTTGGCAATGATCTTTTTGAGAAGCTTATAGTAGATCCGGTTATGATCCAGAAGATGTTTTTCTCCGTTTGTGGTGAGCTGGGTGGAGTAAAGCCGTGCCAGAAGATCCAGGGAAATGCTGTTCTCGATCGTGCGAAACAGCTCCTGATTTAGGAATAGCAGTTGGTCCATGGCAGTCATTTCCGGTGTCAGTTCCTGGATCAGTTCTTCATACTTTTCATCGAACAGGGAACTTAAGGTAGAAAGGAGCGCGTCTTTGCCATCAAAGTAATGGTAAAAAGATCCCTTGGATGTACCGGACAGATCAATGATCTCTTCTACGGTTGTATCTTCATAGCCTTGCTCGTAGAAGAGCTTCCATGCGGCATTTACGATCTTGCCGCGGGTATTGCGTGCGTTTTTCTTTGCCATTGCCCGATTTGCCTCCTGTAAAACGTCGTTATTTTGTGTGATTGCTGCTCCCGCAGTTTTGGAAAGAATGTCAGCGTTTGTATGATTTGTGCTGCCGGAGCCATCAGAACGATTATAAATAGGGCAGTTTCCAATGTCAACCTGGACAGATGAAAATCGTTCAGCAATCGTTCATTTTGATTATATTCCATGGTCGCAAAAATGTTTTCACAAATCATTTGACATTCCGGCCGGTACAGGATATAGTTCTTAATACGAATTCAGAGAAAAGGCAGGGATGTTATGACTGTATACCAGGAATTGCAATTAAGCTGTGCAGGTTCCAAGAATCTGATCCGGCGGACGGAAAACAAAGAAGAAAAGAAACGTCATATCCTTATTTATAATGTTAAGGTATATCTGGTGGTTGCGTTTTGTTTCGCAGTGGTGACCGCGTTCAGTGTGCTGTTTGGTTCGGCCAACAGCATTGCAGGTGTTGTTGTGCTGCTGGCACTTTTGGTGCTTCGTCAGGCAGATTTCGGAATCCGTACATCGCATGGTCTCATCTGCATTGGGCTGATCTTTGCCGTATTGATGGCAGGACCGCGCATTTCGAATATGCTGGCACCGGGCTATGCGTTTTTCGTGAACTGTGTCTGTATTATGATCCTGATGGTACTTGGCTGCCACAATGTGATCATGTCAAACCATTCGACGTTTGTACTGAGTTATCTGCTTCTGCAGGGATACGATGTAAGCGGAGCCGACTATCAAAAGCGCATATTGGGACTTTTAGCCGGAATGTTGATCTGCATGGTTGTTTTTTATAAAAATCAGAAGCTGCGTCCATACCGCAGGAGTTTTCTGGATTTATTCCGGGAGTTTCACATTCGTTCGGCGAGAAACTGGTGGTACATCCGCATGACACTGACCGTATCAACAGCGCTCCTGATCATGAATCTCCTGGGACTGCCCAGAGCCATGTGGGCGGGCATTGCCTGCATGTCGGTGTGTCTGCCGTTTTCCGGCGATATGGCACCGAGAGCAAAGACCCGTGGGATGTACAACATTTTGGGCTGTACCGTTTTTACGGTTTTATATTTCCTGCTTCCTGAGTCTCTGCACCCGTATCTGGGAATCCTGGGTGGAATTGGTGTTGGGTTTTCCGCCGGATATGCATGGCAGACCGTCTTCAACACATTTGGGGCGCTCTATATTGCATCTGGGGCTTTTGGGCTGGCAGGAGCGGTTGTGTTAAGAATCGGTACGAATGTGGGCGCTGCATTGTACACGATGTTATGTGACCGGATTTTAAACCGGCTATTTGGCCGGGAGATGAAAAGGAGAGAAGGCTATGTTTGAGAGAGTAGAGTACACAGTAGCAAGAATTGATGGAGATTATGCGTATCTGCAGCGTGTGGATGATGCAGCTGCAGAAGAAAAGTGCGTAGCCAGGGCGCTGCTTCCGGCTGAGATCAGCGAAGGATGCCGCGTGGCGTATGAAATGCTGGAATATAGTATGGCATAATTAAGAATAAATAGTATAACCCCTCAGAATGCTTCATAGACTGTAAAAAAGAATTCCGAGGGGTTTTCCTTTGAAAGAGTATATTGAAGAGCGGGCCATCGCCATTGCCAATTACATCATAGACCACAATGCTACGGTGCGTCAGACTGCGAAAAAATTTGGGATAAGCAAGAGCACGGTCCACAAGGATGTCACGGATCGTCTGGAATACATAAATCCGGCGCTGGCAGCCCGGGCAAGAATCGTACTGAACATTAATAAGTCTGAGCGGCATATCCGCGGTGGCATGGCTACCAGGGAGAAATATCAGCACCGGGTGGCCATCTGCAGCCGGGAAGAGCAGAAATAAATTAGAATGAAAATAGAGCAAAGAAGAGCGGCAATCAGTCATGCCGCTCTTCTTCATTGTCCCAGGTTTCGCAGAACCGTGCTGCAAAGGAAGGTTCTTCTCCTGCCACGTAAAGATGTGAGGTGTCTCCGAATGCGCTGACGCGGAAACTGGCGATGCCTTGCCTGCGCTCTTCGGTGTAGATGGTTGTGAGCGAAGATGGCGCTGCGCACAGGCTGTGCCAGAGTGGCATGGGGGAGACATGCATCAGGTGACTTAACAGTACACATTCCACGCCAAAATGGCAAAAAAGCACGATGGTGTCGCGGTTGGGTTTTACAGCCCGGTAGTAGAATCCTTCCCGCTCATAGCCGTGTGCGGCTAATAGCCGATCAAATTCTGTAGTAACCCACTTGTATTCTTTCTCTGCGTTGACAGAACACATGGCTTCTGTGTGATACCATTCTTCCGGGTCATAGTAGCGGGGTTCTTTCGTCCAGAGTTCCGGAAGCCAGTCCCAGATGCAGGAGGTACGGTCCATGCCAGGTTTTATGATGCGTGGGGAAAATTCCTGCAGCCATTCGCATACCGTTGCAGTGCGTCCGAGTTCGTTTAACGTCAGGGAGGCGGTATCTCTTGCCCGGCCAAGCGGGGAAACGTAGTAAGCGTCTGCCGGAGTTTTGATAAGCCGCTCGGCGAGCAGCTGTGCTTCCTTCCAGCCGGTTGGTGTTAAGGAGTCGATGGAATAGTCAGGGTCAGCGTGTCTTACGATCAGAAGTTTCATGGGAAAGTCCTTTCCGTGTTTTATTGTGCCTAGCCAGTATCTTTTGTTTTCTTATTTTATCATCACATATCTCTGAAAACAAGCGACAACGTTTTTCTTGTGTATTTTCCTGAATTGGTCTAAAATGAAACAATAAAATAAGCAAATACGGAGGATCCCCCATGAAGAACATATTAGTAGCAATGCCGTTTGGCGACAAACACAAGTCTTATATCGAAAAAATTGGAACGGACTGCAAGTTTCATTACACCACGATCAAAACTGCCACAGCTGAGGAAGTCAAAGCAGCCGACATTATTTTTGGCAACATCAGTCCGGAACTGGTGAAGCAGAACGACCATCTGGAGTGGATGCAGCTGAATTCCGCCGGTTCTGACCAATACTGCAAGCCGGGCATCATTGGACCGGATACGATCTTAACCTGTGCGACCGGTGCTTATGGTCTGTCTGTTTCTGAGCATATGCTTGCCATGTCCATGATGCTTTGCCGGAAAATGGATTTGTATATGAAGAATCAGGTAAATCATGCATGGAAGGAGGAGGGAAGTGTAACCTCTATCTGGAATTCCACGACGCTGGTTGCCGGTCTTGGCGATATCGGAAGCGAGTATGCGAAGCGAATGAAAGCGCTTGGCAGCCATGTGATCGGAATCCGACGCAATGTGGTGGACAAACCAGATTTTATCGACGAGATCTATACCATGGACCAGTTGGATGAGGTTCTTCCGAAGGTAGATTTTGCAGTATTTATTTTACCGAGCACTCCGGCTACCCACCACATCATGGATGAGCGCAGACTGTGCCTTATGAAGCCGGGCAGTTATCTGATCAATGCAGGCCGCGGCGACGCTGTAGATTGTGATGCGTTAAATAAAGTTCTGCGTGAGGGAGTCAGCCTTGCGGGCTGTGCTTTGGATGTAACCGAACCGGAGCCGCTTCCGGCTGACCATCCGCTGTGGGATGCGCCGCGCGCCATCATTACCCCGCACAGTGCCGGAAAATTCCACTTACAGGAAACCTTCGAGCGCATCGTGCGGATTACCGGAGAAAATCTGGAGAAGTATCTGTCTGGAGAAAAAAATCAGATGCGCAATCAGGTGGATGTAAAGACCGGAAACCGAAAATAATTTTGAACAGCAGCGTATAAATTCCTCCCGGGGAGAATAGCTTAGTAATAAACATATTTTCGGGGAGGCTGTTATGGGAAAGAAAACAAGTGGGAAAGTGCTGGTTGTAGTGGCTCTTCTGGCATGGGTCTTCGTGGTGCGGTTTTTAACGGCCTGCAGCGTGGAGAAAGAAGAACTGGAAAAGGTACGCGACCTGGAGTTTACGGTGGTTGGTGAAACGGATCTTCCGGAAGAACTGAAAAATGTGATCGAAGAAAAAAAGATGGGACCGTTTAAGCTGACGTATACCGATGATCAGAATCTGTACATAGTTGTCGGGTATGGGGAACAGGAAACCGGGGGTTACAGTATTTCCGTAAAAGAACTTTACCTGACGGAAAATGCGATTGTAACAGATACAGAACTTCTGGGACCGCAGACGGGAGAAACGACAGGGGTGGAAAAATCGTATCCCTTTGTTGTTATAAAAACAGAGTATCTGGAACAGCCCGTCATTTTTCAGTAACACTTGTATTTCCGCGACATCATATGATAGAATGGGATTCATAAATGCTTGCGGAGGATGAACTTATGATTTTAAAAGATATCTGGACCGATGTGAAAGCAGTACAGGAACGTGACCCGGCAGCGCGGAGTGCCCTGGAGGTACTTTTGCTTTACCAGGGTGTGCACGCTTTGATCTGGCACCGGTTTGCGCATTGGTTTTATAAACATCACATGTTTTTTATTGCGCGTCTGATCTCGCAGATTGCCCGCTTTTTCACACTGATTGAGATTCATCCGGGCGCAGAGCTTGGTCACGGTATTCTGATTGACCATGGCTGCGGTGTTGTGATCGGTGAAACAACCGTAGTAGGAGATAACTGTACCATTTACCAGGGTGTTACCCTGGGCGGTGTTGGTCTGAACAAGGGAAAACGTCACCCAACGCTTGGAAACAATGTTACCGTAGGCTGTGGCGCAAAGATCCTTGGTGCTTTTGAAGTGGGAGATAACTGTAACATTGCTGCGAATGCAGTGCTGTTAAAACCGTTGGACAACGATACCACTGCAGTCGGCATTCCGGCACGCCCGGTCAAGGTGGCTGGTGTACCGATCAAAAACAAGAATAAAGCAGTTACCATGGAGCATTTCAGCAAAATGGAAGAACGCATCAAAGAACTGGAGGAAGAGCTGGCCCGACTGAAAGAGGAAATGGCAGAAGATTCCAAAGAAGAATAAAAGAAAAAGCATCCACATAGACTTTTTGTAAAGGGTTTCCGATACAAAAAGAAAGGTGGGTGCTTTTTTATGCTGGAGCTGGAAAAACAGAATCTGCACAGGAACCGTCTGAAAAGCCAGACAGGGACACAGGTGACTCTGGATGACGATTTTATTGTTCCGGACACGATGAGCGATATCAGTGAGGTGATCCTGGATGCGGGGGTGATTTCGCTGGAACCGGTCCGGATTCAGCGGGAACGGATCACGGTGAGGGGAAAGCTGGAATTTCATGTGCTTTACCGGAAAGAAGAGGGCGGACTGCAGACGCTTGGCGGAGCAATCCCGTTTGAGGAGATCATCAACATACCGGATCTGGAAGAAAAGGATTTTGTGAGTGTATCCTGGCAGCTGGATGATCTGAATACTGAGATGATCAATTCGAGAAAACTGGGGATTAAGGCGCTTGTGACACTGGAGGCAAAGGCAGAGGCACTGTATGATACGGAGGCCGCAGTGGAGATAAGAGATACCGGAAAGCTGAAGACAGACGGAGTACGTCTTCAAATCCAAAAAGAACAGGTGCCGGCTGCTGTGATTGCCCTGCGCAGGAAAGATACCTGGCGCTTAAAACAGGATGTGACGCTGCCGGGAAACAAGCCGGCGATCGAGCGGATGCTGTGGACGGAAATCAAGCTTTCCGGAAGTGCGGCAAAACCGCTGGATGGTCAGATCCATCTGGAAGGCACCCTGCTGATTTTTGCACTTTATGAGGGCGGGGAAAGTGGTCAGATTCAATGGATCGAAGAAAGCATTCCATTTTCCGGAGAAGTGGAGATGCAGGGCGCTGCTGCGGAGATGATTCCTGCCATTGGCTTGAAACTGATTCACCGGGATCTGGAAGAAAAACCGGATTATGACGGAGAAATGCGGGAACTTTCTGTGGATGCAGTGATTGAACTGGATGTACGTCTTTATGAAGAGCAGGAGCTGATGCTTTTGCAGGATCTGTATGCGACAAACCGGGAAATTACACTGGATACCGGAGAGGCTGTGTTTGACCGCATCTTAAGCCGCAACTGCGGAAAGTGTAAACTTGTGGAAAAAGTGGGAATGGAACTGGAACCGCGGGTCCTTCAAATCTGTCACAGCAGCGGAAGTGTCAAGATGGATGCGGCAGAAGTGCGGGAAAATGCACTGGTTATGGATGGCGTCCTGGAGGTGAAAATTCTTTATCTGACAGACGATGATGCGAGACCGGTGCAGGCCGTTACCCGCATCGTTCCATTTCATTATGAAGCAGAAGTACCCGGAATCCGGGAGGACAGCATCTGGCATCTGCAGCCGGGACTGGAACAGCTGACTGCGGTTATGGCAGGAGGTGGACAGGCGGAAATCCGGGCGGTGATCTCCCTGGATGTTTTCGTATTGCAGCCGGAGCAGTATCCGGTGATTTTTCAGGCGCAGATTCAGCCGATGGATAGCGAAAAGATGAAGCGCATGCCGGGAATTGTTGGTTATATCGTCCAGCCACAGGATTCCCTGTGGAGCGTGGCAAAACGGTTTCATACCACAAAAGAGTCGGTCATGGAATCAAATGAGCTTCTGGAAGAAAAAATAAATCCCGGAGACTGTCTGATTCTGGTAAAAGAAATCTGAATCCGGATGCACAAAAATAAAAAAACTGCGTATCCTATCGTATAGAGGTGCTCGAGAGAAACTGGAATGTACAGAACGATTTGGTTTTTATAAAGGGAAGAAGAACTTTTGCAAAGAGAAAACAGCCTGGCATCCCGCATCAGGCCGGTGCTTTTCATAGATCAGGGAAACCTGGGCGGCGCATGCTGTGCTTGCAAGCAGCAGGCGCCGCCTACATAGTTTGGTGGTTTGTTACTGCTCACGTGCCGGGATTTTTTGAATTGAAAAATCTGTATGATACCGCTCTGGCAGCCGATTTTGACGATTTGGAATATAATGCATTCGAAGCGGGGAATCCTTGCCGGGGCGGCGTTCTTATGGTACGATGTAACCTGTGAACCGTGACGAATTGTCGGAGGCAAAAGAATGTCAGCTCAAAATTACACATATATTCTGGAATGTGCGGATGGAACGCTTTATTGCGGCTGGACGAATGACTTGGAAAAACGTGTACAGGCCCATAATGCCGGGAAAGGCGCAAAATACACCAAAACCCGCCGGCCTGTTGTGCTGAAATATCATGAGATATTCAGCACAAAACAGGAAGCCATGAAGCGGGAATGGGCTCTCAAGCAGCTGAGCCGGAAAGAAAAGCTGCAGCTGATTGCTGCGTCCGAAAACCACTAGGCCACGAAAGCATACATCATGATGTAGTGGCAAAGACTTCCGCCCATCACAAACAGGTGGAAAATTTCGTGGGAACCAAAGTAGCGGTGTTTCTGGTTGAAAATGGGAAGTTTCAGTGCGTAGATCACACCGCCTGCCGTATAGATGATGCCGCCCGCGAGAAGCCAGCCAAAAGCCTGGCGCGGAAGTGCTGCAATGATCTTGCCAAAAGCCAGAACACAGATCCAGCCCATGGCGATATAAACCAGGGAAGAAAACCATTTTGGACAGGTGATCCACAGGGCGTTGATGAGAATGCCGACAGCGGCAATGCCCCATACCAGTCCAAGCATGATCCCGCCGGTGCGGTCGCCTAAAACCAGCAGACAGACCGGTGTATAGGTTCCGGCGATCAGAATAAAAATCATCATGTGGTCTACCTTACGCAGGATACGGTTAACTTTTGGAGAAATGTCCAGGGTGTGGTAAATCGTGCTTGCTGCGTAAAGCAGGATCATGCTGGTAATAAATATGGAAAGTGCCAGTACGTGGACCAGACCGGGTTCCTGTGCTGCTTTTATGATCAGTGGTGATGAGGCGCACAGTGCCAGAATCATGGCGATAAAATGCGTCAGGGCGCTGCCCGGGTCTTTGATTTTCAGTGTCATGACGATCCCTCCTTAAATAGGAAAACAAGAATAAAATGAATGTAGTTTTCAAAACTACATGTAATTGTTTTATATACTATACAGCTTTGGGGAGAAAAATGCAAGGGATTTCCTTTAAAAATTTTGAGAATCAAACTATTTACCCGGAAATTAGAAAAAGCAGATCAAACATACAAAAACAGGATTTACAAGACAGAAGAAATCCAAACGCGAAGGAGCATAATGAGATGTTGAATATATTATATGAAGATGAAGCGATTCTGGTTGTCTGGAAACCGGTTGGGATGGAGTCACAGTCGGCACGTGGTTTCCAGGCAGACATGGTCAGTGAAATACGCAGATACTTATCCACAAAGAATCGTGAGGATAATCACAACCTGTCCACAAAATCCACGGAACCGTATGTGGGAGTTATCCACAGGCTGGATAAACCGGTGAGCGGTGTTATGGTGTACGCGAAAGAAAAAAAGGCAGCAGCTGCGCTGAGCAAACAGGTTTCTGAAGGGAAAATGCATAAAAAATACCTGACGGTACTCTGTGGAAAACCTGTGGATAATGTGGAAAAGTATGTGGATTATCTGTTGAAAGATGAAAAAGAAAATGTGTCACGGATTGTGGATATGGGGATAAAAGGTGGAAAACGTGCGGAACTGATCTGCCGGGCCCTGGAAACAAAGGAGATTCCTCCGTATGGGCAATTGACATTGGCGGAGATTGAACTGCTTACCGGACGTCATCACCAGATCCGGGTGCAGATGTCCGGGCATGGAATGCCAATCTGGGGAGACAACCGTTATAATCCGGAGTTTTCACAGAGACAACCGGCAGAACCAGGAACACGTATCCCCAGACGTGCACTAAGGACAGATGTGGCTCTGGCAGCATTTGAACTCACCTTTACCCATCCGGTGACCGGAAAGCAGTTAACGTTCCGGCAGAATCCGTCTGGCGGTATATTCCGGCAGTTTGGCGCGTTTCCTTCCTGATGAAAAATGGTTTGTGCCTGCGACGGGCGATGGAATTTCCGGGAAAGAGGCGGCATTTCGGATTTCCTGCAAATTGACTGCATAGATCGAAAGCAGGTGGGCAGACTAGAACATGTACAAAGGAAGTACAAATCAAAAAGAGGTGGGTCCATGGGAAAACCGGCTAAGAGACTGAAGATAATCCATTTACATATGAAAAAAAATGTCGTATACTGATACTGCCTTGTTGAAATATTTCCGTAGCCGGAGTGCAAGTGCTGCATGGAATCAGCGGATGCGCCACTGGCGTCTCCTCGATATACAATGCAATAAAATGAAACAGGAGGCAGGAAAATGACATTTACCTATCCTGCGGTAATCACACCGCATAAAGATGACGACGGTTTCCATATCGTGTTCCCGGATCTGGAACTTTGCGAAGGAGACGGACCGGATCTGGAGGATGCCCTGGACGATGCAAGAGAAGCAGCCTACAACTGGCTGATGCTGGAGCTGGAAGAGGGCGGCGAGTTCCCGGCCCAGAGTCATGAGGAAGATATTGAGGTTCCCGAAGGCGGTTTTGTCCGCCGGATCATTGTACGGATCAAGCTGCTGCCAGACAGCGACTGATTAAAAAAGCAGGAGGCTGTTTGCGGCAGCCATTTCCACGATTGGAGCCTGCAAAAAACATTAGGAGGAAAATAGGATGAGATACACCGTAAAACCACACAATGTGTGCCCGACTTCCCTCTCTTTTGACTTAGAGGGCGATGTAGTAAAGAATGTAGAATTCACAAAAGGATGCAACGGCAACTTAAAAGCGATCAGCAAGCTGGTAGACGGCATGACCGTTGATCAGGTTTACAATGTGCTTCATGGCAATACTTGCGGAAGCAGAGATACTTCCTGCGCAGACCAGCTGGCACAGGCAGTACGCCAGTGTTATGAGGAAAGTCAGAAATAAAGATACGGACGCGCGGGTGTTGCATCCGCGCTATGCAGTACAGACAAAAGCAGCAGAATATCATCTGGTGTTCTGCTGCTTTTTTGTGTCCATTTTTTCTGCCAGTTTCAGAAATTCCTGCATTTCCCGGGTTACCCATTTATCCTTGTGGTAAAAAATCTGCCGCCAGGTCTGCATGTGAAAATCGCGGACCTTCAGTTCTTTTAACTGCCCCTGTTCCAGTTCTTTCTGGATCGTAAATTCAGGCAGAAAAGAAATCCCCATATTTTTTAAGAGCATCTGAATGATAAATTCCGTGTTGCCGATCTCCAGAAAGGGTTGAATAGAATGGTCGATTGAGGCCAGATACTGCTCCAGCATGTAGCGGTAGCTTGCATTTTTTTCTGTGAGGAGAAATGGAAAATGCAGGACTTCGTCCAGTCCTAATTCGTGATCCTTTTGTGCCAGGGGATGCTTTGGAGAAGCGACAAAGATATTGCGTTCCGGGCTTTCCAGCGTTTTGTGCCAACGGGTATCGTAGATGCGGCGGTCCAGAATATACACGATGTCGATGGCATTTTCGTTCATCCGGTTTAGGAGCACCTCTGGAGAATCGGTGATGATACTGATGGAGACATTTGGGTAAAGATGGTGGTATTCTGCCAGCAGTTCCGGAAAAATGGAAGCGCAGATGGATTCAATGGTTCCAAGACAGAGCTGACCATTTAGATTGGAAACATCCAGCACATTGGAAACAGCGGATTTTGCTTCTTCCATGCTTTTGACAATCGAGATGGCGTAGTTATAGAAAATCTGCCCCTGGTGTGTCAGGGAAATCTGTTTCCCGATCCGGTCAAACAGATGGACATTCAGTTCTTTTTCCAGTTGTTTGATCTGGATCGTGACAGCGGCCTGGGAATAGCCAAGCTGTTTGGCTGCTTTGGAAAAGCTTTGCTGCTGTGCGATATGCAAAAACGTGTTAATTTCACGGTATTCCATAACATCCTCCGTTCGAAGATTAAAAATAATTAAACGATATAATAAAAACTTTAAATTTTACATTAATCCACCTTTATGTTACGATGTTTTTATCAATAAGGCAAGCCAAAATGATAGAATCTATTTTTTAAATTAGATCCATTTAAAAAATACGAAACAGGAAAGGGGACAAATGGAATGAAAAAGTCGGATCAGCGTTATCAGGCATATATTCAGATCTTAAAAGAAGAATTGATTCCGGCTATGGGATGTACTGAGCCAATCGCACTGGCATATGCAGGTGCCGTGGCCCGCAGGACACTTGGCGGGATGCCAGACAGAGTGAAGGTTCAGGCAAGTGGAAGTATCATTAAGAATGTAAAATCGGTCATTGTTCCGAATACGGATCATCTTAAAGGCATTGATGCAGCGGTTGCAGCCGGGATCATAGCCGGAGATCCGGAGAAACAGCTGGAAGTGATCGCACAGGTGACTCCGGAGCAGATCATTCAGATGAAGCAGTTTATGGAGACAACCTCCATCGAAGTGGAGCACATTGACGAGGGGTGTACCTTCGATATCATTGTGATCCTGTATCGCGGGGAATCCTACGTGAAAGTACGTATTGCAAACTTCCATACGAATATTGTGCTGATCGAAAAAGATGGACAGATCCTTAAGCAGCTTCCGGTAGCGGGTGACAGCGAGGAAGGACTTACAGACAGAAGTCTTCTGGACATGGAGCATATCTGGGAATTCGCGACGACCGCAGACGTGGCCGATGTAAAAGAACTTCTGGACCAGCAGATCAGCTGCAATATGGCAATTGCAGAGGAAGGTATCCGGCATGAGTATGGAGCGAATATCGGAAAAGTGCTGTTAGCCATGGATGGAGATAATGTCAGGGTTCGGGCAAAGGCTATGGCAGCTGCAGGTTCCGACGCCCGCATGAACGGGTGCGAGCTTCCGGTCGTGATCAATTCTGGCAGTGGAAACCAGGGAATCACAACTTCCGTTCCGGTGATCGTATATGCCAAAGAGCTGGGAGTCAGCGAAGAAATGCGTTACCGTGCACTGATGCTGGCAAATCTGACGACCATTCATGTAAAGACACCGATCGGACGTCTGTCTGCATATTGCGGGGCAGTCGGAGCGGGCGCAGGAGCAGGAGCAGGAATTGCTTATCTTTGCGGCGGCGGATACAAGGAAGTCATTCATACAGTTGTGAATGCGCTGGCTATTGTTTCCGGAATTGTGTGCGACGGAGCAAAGGCATCCTGTGCGGCAAAAATCGCTTCTGCAGTAGATGCCGGGATTCTTGGATATAATATGTATATCCGCGGACAGCAGTTCTACGGTGGAGACGGTATTGTATCCAAAGGAGTCGAGGATACGTTAAAAAATGTTGGCCGCTTGGGCAAAGAGGGAATGAAAGAGACCAACGATGAAATTATTAAAATCATGATTGGAGAAAAGTAACATGTCACAGGCAAAAACAAAAGAAAAAAAGGGGTTTATTCTGCGGGCGCTTGATACCGTAGAACGTGTCGGAAACGGATTGCCGAATCCGGCAACCATTTTCCTGATCTTAACAGGAATTGTTATCGTTTTATCCGCAATCTGTGCAGCTTGCGGAGTTTCTGTAACCTATGATTTTCTGGACAGCGCTTCCGGGCAGATCACCCAGAAAACAGTAGCAGCAGTTAGCCTGCTTGCTCCGGACAGCATCCGCCACATGGTAACCACCGTGGTTGGTAATTTTACCGGTTTCTTTGCACTGGGAACCGTATTTACCATTATGATCGGTGTTGGTGTTGCAGACGGAACCGGTTTCATGTCTGCACTGCTTCGCAAAGTCGCAGCATCCACCCCGAAGGGAATGGTGACTGCAGTGGTTGTATTCCTGGGAATCATGTCCAATATCGCATCCTCTACCGGATATGTTGTACTGGTTCCGCTTGGCGCAATCCTGTTTATGGCATTTGGCCGTCATCCGATCGCCGGTCTGGCAGCAGCATTTGCCGGTGTATCCGGAGGCTGGAGCGCAAACCTTCTGATCGGTACCAATGACCCGATGTTTGCAGGTATGTCTACCCAGGCAGCCCAGATGCTGGATCCGAACTATACCGTTCTGCCGGTTGCAAACTGGTATTTTATGATAGCATCCACCGTTCTGATCACCGTGATCGGAACTTTGGTAACAGACAAACTGATCGAGCCGCGTCTGACTCCGTATGTTCCGGATGCTTCTGAGCAGGTTCAGGATATCGCAGAAAATGAGAAACGCGGCATGCGTTTTGCAGGCATCACAGCTCTGGTTTATGTCGTACTGATCGCAATCCTTGTAGTTCCGACCAATGGTCTGCTGCGCAATCCGGAGACCCATTCGTTCTTAAGCTCTCCGTTTATGAGCGGAATCATTTTCTTTATGATGCTGCTGTTCTTACTTCCAGGTCTTGCCTATGGTATCGGAGCCGGCGTCATCAAAAACGACAAAGACGTAGTTGCCCTGATGAATAAAACAATCAGTGGCTTATCCAGCTTTATGGTATTGATCTTCTTTGCAGCACAGTTTACAGCATGCTTTAACTATTCAAATCTGGGAACCATTATTTCTGTTTCCGGTGCGGATTTCCTGCAGTCTGTAGGGTTTACCGGACTGCCGCTGATCATCTGCTTTATTGTACTGACTGCATTTATCAATATTTTCATTGCAGTGGATTCTGCAAAATGGGCAATCATGGCACCGATTTTCGTGCCGATGTTCATGCGTCTTGGTCTCTCTCCGGAGCTGACCCAGGTTGCTTACCGTATTGGTGATTCCAGTACCAATATCATTGCTCCGTTAATGCCATTCTTCGTGCTGACGGTAGCATTCTTCCAGAAGTACGATAAAAAGGCAGGAATCGGAAGCGTTATTTCCACCATGCTTCCGTACTCCCTTGCTTTCCTGATTGGCTGGATCGCAATGTTTGCGGTATGGTATCTGCTTGGTCTTCCGTTAGGACCTGGATCCCAGATGTTTTACTAAAATTTACAGTCATTCGGTTTGAATGGTGACGTTTTAAAAAGAGATTATCACTCAGGCAATTGAAGTTTGCCGGGTGATAGTCTCTTTTTGTATTGTTTTTACCTGTTTTTTCGTGGAAAAGAATGTGGAATTATGGTAGTATGGATTTATTACAATGATAAAATGAAAAAGTTATAATTTAACCGCCCGCATATCGAACGATATGTGCCGCATGATAAGAAAAGATGGATAAGAATGAATAGCCGGATTAGAAAAACATTACAGATATTGCTCATGGTCGTTACGACGGCTGTGGTGCTTTTTATCGTATACCAGAATGTGGAGCAGGTAAATGACGAACAGGGACATGAGGCGGGCGATTCCTTTATCCGTCGGGCTGCCCAGCAGATCGTGGCAGTTTTTCCGGAACACACTTACCGGATCGGCGGCGATGAATTCGTGGTGGTTTATCCGGATGTTCTGGAAGTGCAGTTTGAATTTTTACTGTCGCAGCTGAAACTGAATACGCGTCAGCATCATATCAGCCTTTCTATCGGTGCAATCTGGACAGAAGAATGCGATGCACTCGATGCACTTTTAAAAGAAGCAGATGCAAAAATGTATGAAGATAAGAAGAAATACTACGAAAAGAAGGGGCATGACCGCCGGAGAAATTCTCGCCCGGAAGTAAGTGCAGCAGAAACGCAGACAGCGAAAGCACCGTCAGCAGAAAGAAAAGAACCTGAAATGAAGAAAGCAGAAGAGCCGCCAGCAGAAAGAAAAGAACCTGAAATGAAGGAAGCAGAAGAGCCGCCAGCAGCAATGAAAGAAACCGAAATGAAAGCAGAAAAAGCGGGGGAAGCAGAAGCGTAGACAGCAGAAAGGAAAGAACCGAAACGAAAGCAGCAGAAGTGAAGGGAACAGAAATGCAAGTGACAGAAGAGACAGAAATAACAAAAGTGCAGGCAACAGAAACCATCCGTACCACGGGAAGAAACAACTGCGGAGGACGCTGCGTGATCTGCGTTCACATGAAAGACGGCAAGATTGACCATCTCAGTACGGAGCGCCCGTGTGATGCCCCGGATGGAGAAATTCCGCTGACTGCGTGCGTGCGTGGCATGAATTATCATAAGACTTATCTCGGAGAAGACCGTCTGCGCTATCCCATGAAGCGAGTGGGAAAACGCGGGGAGGGAAAATTTGAACGGATCAGCTGGGACGAGGCAGTGGATATCATTGCATCGGAATGGATCCGTATCCGTGACACGTATGGAGCTGGTTCCCGCTATGTAAACTATGCGACCGGAATCAGCGCCTTAAACCGGGGAAATAATCTGGCCAAACGTCTTTTGAATTTAGATGGTGGTTTTCTGGATTACTATAATTCCTACAGTACCGCGTGCATCCGCCACGCAACGCCTCTTATGTATGGCACGAACCAGACCGGGCACAATCCGGAGGACTGGCTGAATGCGAAGCTCATCCTTCTCTGGGGGCATAATCCGGAAGAAACGAAATTTGACAGCATTACGATGCATGTGCTCCTTCGTGCAAAGGAAAAAGGAATTCCGATCATTGTGATCGATCCGCGCAAAAACGATACGGCCATGCGCCTGGATGCAGAGTGGATCCCGATCCGCCCGGCAACCGACAGCGCCATGATGGATGCCATGGCGTGGGTCATCGTGCAGGAGAAGCTGCAGGATCAGGTGTTTTTAGACCGCTGTTGTCTCGGATTTGATCAAAACCATATGCCGGAAGGCGTGGATCCTTCGGAGTGCTATCTTTCCTATTTGTACGGAGAAAAGGATGGAGTGGAAAAAACTCCGGAGTGGGCAGAAGCTATCACCGGGGTACCGGCAGAAACCATCCGCAGTCTTGCCATCCGTTATGCGCAGGCAAAACCGGCAGCCCTGATCCAGGGGTATGGTCCGCAGCGGAATGCAAGCGGAGAACAGAGCACGCGGGGCGGAATTTTACTTGCCTGTATGACTGGAAATGTGGGAATTTCCGGAGGCTGGGCGAGCGGAACTGCTGATTGGACCGAACATAAAAATCCGTCGTGGCCCAAGCTTAAAAATCCATACAACCGTCAGATCCCGGTATTTTTATGGACCGATGCAGTCCTGCACGGGCATGATATGACAGAACTGGATGGTGTGAAATGGCTGGATGGTTCTGAAAAACCGGTGAAACTGGAACGTGATATTAAGATGATCCTGAACCTGGCAGGCAATTGTCTGATCAACCAGCACAGCGATATCAACCGGACTGCGCGGATCTTACAGGATGAGAGTAAATGTGAGTTTATCGTGTGCAGTGATCTGTTTATGACTGCCAGTGCAAAATTTGCCGACATTTTGCTTCCGGGCATTTCTATGTTTGAGTGTGAGAATATCACTATGCCCTGGCAGTACGGCAATTTCCTCGGATTTAATAACAAAGTTCTGGATCCGCTTTATGAAGGACGGTTTGAATATGACTGGCTGGCAGAAGTGGCAGAGCGGCTTGGTTTAAAAGAAGCGTTTACCTGTGGACGCACATCTTCGGAATGGCTGGAATATTTATATGAAGATCTGAAAAAAACAGAGACAGAATTGCCGGATTACCAGACATTTAAGCAGCAGGCACTGTTCCGCTACAAAAAGAAACCGGTTCATCCGGCGTTTGAAAAAGAATGTCAGGATCCGGACCGGGTTCCGTTTCCGACCAGGAGTGGTAAAATTGAAATTTTTTCAGAACAGGTTTATCGTGGAATATTTCCGGAATTTGTGCCGGCGATTCCGCGTTATATTCCGCCTGTGGAAGGACCGCAGGATCCGCTTTCCCTTCGCTATCCGCTGCAGCTGACCGGATGGCATACCAAACGGCGCTGTCACAGCATTCATGACAACAATCGGACCATGCACAGGCTGGATCCCCAGACCTTGTGGATGAATCCGGCTGATGCGTCTGCGCGTGACCTGCGTGAGGGGGATCTGGTTGAAGTGTTCAATGACCGCGGCAGGATTCGTATGCCGGTCCACATTACCGAGCGGATCATGCAGGGCGTGACCGCAATCTCCCAGGGAGCCTGGTACCGACCGGATGAGGACGGCACCGATATGGCTGGCAGCATCAATGTACTGACTTCACAGCACCCGACCCCTTATGCGCGCGGAAATGCTCAGCACACGAATCTGGTGGAAGTGGTACGCATAGCGCAGCCCCTTGACAAAGCAGAAAAAATGCCTTAAAATCAAGCATGTAGTTATGCGGTGCAAGCGGCTTTCAAGATGTCCGTCTGAGTCGTATGCGGCAGATGTTTATAAGACAATATGACAGTGAAGAGGATTAGTAAGCATCCATTACATTTCAGAGAGAGAGTCATTTTGGTGCAAGACTTTCATGTCCCTGAGTGCTGAACCGGCCTTGGAGTCCTGCAGTGAACTGCAGCGTAGTTTCCGGCGTTAACGGAGCATAGAGCGAGTGCTTTTTATGTAGAAAGTGCTAATCAGGGTGGTACCGCCGAATTTATCTGGTCATTCGGTCCCTTGTCAGAGATGGCAAAGGACCGGGTGACTTTTTTTAATATTTTCAAGAAAGGAAGATTAACCATGGCAAAAGACAAAAAAATGGTAGAAGCAATCACATCCATGGACGTAGATTTCGCCCAGTGGTATACGGATGTGGTAAAAAAAGCAGAGCTGTGTGATTATGCAAGCGTTAAGGGCTGCATGGTCATCAAACCGGCAGGCTACGCAATCTGGGAGAATATTCAGCATGAGCTGGACCGCCGTTTCAAAGAAACCGGCGTTCAGAATGTTTATATGCCGATCTTCATTCCGGAGAGCCTGCTTGAGAAAGAGAAAGATCACGTAGAAGGTTTCGCACCGGAGGTTGCATGGGTAACCCACGGTGGTCTGGAGCCGCTGCAGGAGCGCCTGTGTGTACGTCCGACTTCGGAAACCCTGTTCTGCGATTTCTACGCAAAAGACATTCATTCCTACCGCGATCTGCCGAAGGTATATAACCAGTGGTGTTCCGTTGTAAGATGGGAGAAGACCACCCGTCCGTTCCTTCGTTCCAGAGAGTTCTTGTGGCAGGAAGGTCATACCGCACATGCAACTGCAGAAGAAGCAGAGGCAAGAACCATCCAGATGCTGAATCTGTATGCAGATTTCTGCGAGCAGGTTCTGGCAATCCCGGTTATCCGCGGACAGAAGACCGACAAAGAGAAATTTGCAGGAGCAGAGGCAACCTACACCATCGAGTCCCTGATGCACGATGGAAAAGCACTGCAGTCCGGTACCAGCCATAACTTCGGCGATGGATTTGCAAAGGCATTCGGCATCCAGTATGCAGCAAAAGACAATACCCTGCAGTATGTCCATCAGACTTCCTGGGGTATGACCACCCGTATGATCGGTGCCATCATCATGGTACACGGTGACAACAATGGTCTGGTACTGCCGCCGAGAATCGCTCCGACCCAGGTTGTGATCGTTCCGATCCAGCAGCAGAAAGAGGGCGTTCTGGACAAAGCATTTGCGTTAAGAGATGTTCTTTCCAACTTTAAGGTGAAAGTCGACGATTCCGACAAGAGCCCGGGCTGGAAGTTCAGTGAGTCTGAGATGCGTGGTATTCCGGTACGTGTTGAGATCGGACCGAGAGATATCGAGAACAATGAGGCGGTACTGGTACGCCGCGATACCCATGAGAAAGTAACCGTTTCCCTGGATGAGATCGAGACAAAGGTAAGCGAACTCTTAGACACCATTCAGCACGATATGCTGGAGCGTGCAAGAGCACACCGCGATTCCCATACCTATGTGGCAACCACTTATGATGAGTTTGTAAAGACCATCAACGAGAAACCTGGTTTTGTAAAGGCAATGTGGTGCGGCGATCAGGCTTGCGAAGACAAGATCAAAGAAGATACCGCAGCAACTTCCCGCTGCATGCCGTTCGCACAGGAGACCCTCTCCGACAAGTGCGTATGCTGCGGCAAGCCGGCTAAAAAGATGGTATACTGGGGAAGAGCATACTAA
>OGWS01000504.1_pt1 | contig 40581 bp, 37 predicted proteins | sample 1576111 | NCBI WGS metagenome assembly OGWS01 (sample SAMEA3541534, study PRJEB24748) | human gut metagenome | biome: human gut; feature: human-associated habitat; material: faeces | place: China | collected 2012
GTCTTAGCTTCTGATAATTGAGATTTGAGACAGAATGAATCGGAGTTTACTTATTTATGCTCTGAATAGTTCTGTCTCAATTTATGGATATTCAATATGGACTTTATTTCTTTAAATCAGATTATTTCATAAGCCAATGTGTAGGCTCTTTTAATGGAGTTGTAGGTCAGCAAAGAGTAAGTAAAAATATCATTGAAGATATAATTATAGCTATTCCTCCAATAAATGAGCAAAAGCGAATTGTTTATACAATCAGTAAAATATTCGCACAATTAGATATAATAATGGGGAGTTTATAAGCTCTCCATTATCATGTCTAAAGAGATGAAAATCGTTTCTATTCTGTCAACTATTCGCTCCTGTTCGGAGTATGAGGGTATGTGGATAGGCATTGATAAAAATTTATCAAGAATCAGATTGTGTAGCCCTGTAGTCTGTGTTTGCATTAATCTCATAGCTCCTTTCTGATATATAGCCAGAATATAATAGTACAGAAACTTGTTTAATATGGTGTTGCTATGCTTTATTCTTAATACCATTGTAAAATTGCTGAATGAAAAAACACCACTTTCACCTTCATAGAGTATTGTTCTTCCTACAGGATTATTATCACTACCGCCTGATTTCTCTACAATTAAATCACCATTCATTAAGTGTCGTTTAGCAAAAGTTCGTTGTTCAACATCAATATACTCAATATTTGAATAGTCCAACTTAAAATCTTTGGTGAAATTTGCATTGCGTATAACACCCACATGGATAAATGGTTCTTTCTTCCCTTTCCACAATCCATTGATGCTTTCGCATAAATCTTTAAGTGTCGTAGTACTCCAACTATCCGGCAACTGCGGATAATGCCCGATACGTTCCATTATATTATTACCATATTCATTCTAATTCAATGTAATATGGTAACAAAATTCAAAAATCATTTGGCAAAGACTAATCTTGCCAAAAACACCGTCACTTCGTATGTGTGGACGGTGCAGTATTTCCTCAATCACTATGGGGATGTGAACAAAAAGAACCTGTTAGCCTACAAGGGGTATTTGGTTGAGAACTTCAAACCACAGACAGTAAATCTTCGATTGCAGGGTATCAACAAGTATCTTGAATTTACGAAACAAGAGAAACTGAAGGTAAAGTTCGTCAAAGTACAGCAGAAGAACTTTTTGGAAAACGTAATCAGCGATGCAGACTACAAATATCTAAAAACACGCTTAAAAGCTGATGGTTATAATGAGTGGTATTTTATCGTATGGTTTATGGCTGCCACAGGCGCACGTGTCAGTGAATTGCTTCACATCAAAGCTGAGCATGTACAAGTTGGCCATCTTGATCTTTACAGTAAAGGTGGAAAAATACGTCGTTTATATATTCCGAAAAATTTGCGTACAGAAGCCACAAAATGGCTCAAAGAAAAAAGTCTTATTTCCGGCTATATATTCCTGAACCGATTTGGGGAACGTATTACAACACGTGGCATAGCCCAACAACTGAAACATTTTGCGGGAAAATACGGAATGAATAAGGAAGTGGTTTATCCTCATTCATTCCGTCATCGTTTTGCCAAGAACTTCCTTGACCGATTCAATGACCTTGCTCTACTTGCTGACCTTATGGGACATGAAAGTATTGAAACTACTCGTATTTATCTCCGTCGAACAGCTAGTGAACAGCAAAAAATTGTGGACAAAGTAGTAAACTGGTAAGTTTTATCTATCCTTAGAAGTGTAATTAATTACACTTCTAAGGATTTTTGAATATCATCAAGGGATGAAAAAAGTTCTTCTATCTTTTGAACGATGTGTTGTTGCTCGTTGATAGGGGGGAGTGGAAAATACATATCATTAAAGTCTGTAATATTAAATCCTGTTTGAGCCGTCCTTGAAATTTCTTTTAGTTTTCCTTGATATAGGTCAGATAAATAATAATAGTATGCATACTCCTTGTATATGAGATTTTCAAATTTAAAGATAACCTTTACCATTGCCACATTATAAGCCCCTTGTTTAGCATGAAACACTTTTCCTAAAGAACCACCATAACGTGCTAATAATATATCTCCTTTTTCGGTCTGTTTTGAAGCAAGATTAATTGGGATATAAACAGGTACAGGAGACTCTCCATAATCTCTAATCTGATAAAGTCTAATGTAATTTGGTTTAGGTATAGTTTCAAAATAACTCTTCGCAGGTTGTGATCCTCCAGATATATCTAAGATAGAATTATGACTACACCATACCCATGTCCTAGGTATTTTATAAGGTAACTTCCCACTATGCCCGTTATCACAAGGTGTGAAGTCGGGATTTATACGTTTTAGCAGTTCGATGGCTGGTTCGTCATTCGGGTCTTGTGGTACGAGTTTCCCATGAATGGCGAGGTCAAGAATCTTACTTTTGGTACGAATGATAAGAGTTTGTAAGTCTGTGGTATCGGATTCGAGAGCTTCAATGAGAATGTCATACTTAACAATTTCGTTTATTATCCGTTCAATTTCTTTTAAAGGAGGTAACGGTATTCGCATATTTTGAGATTGAGTCAAGGATATGTTAACTTGACCAGCAGACCCTCGTGTCGCGATAGAATTAATTTCTGACATTTCTTCTAAATATGCTTTTAGGTATGGCACTAGCACTTCTTTAAATTTATAAGGTCGTATTAGGACAGCGGCCTGATTAAAATTCGCTTGTGGTAATGTTGATGGAATAATCGCAAGTTTACCCAGAGGTGGCCCAACAATATTCATAATAAGGTCTCCAACTTCTGTACGCGAACGCAGAAGTTTTCCATTATGCACTTCTTCTGTAATATATTGTGGATGGTAGGCAAAATCTATTTTCTGATTTCTGAGATTATACATCTTAATGTAAGGGATACCATTCTCAACAAAGCAAGTTTTATCGGGTGTACTTCCTGATGCCACATAAGCAATATCTTCCAACTTACACCACACCCAATTATCCGGCACCTCAAACGGCACATTCTGATAATGTGGCATATACCATTTTATATACGGCTTGTTTGCTCAGCCCCAATAAAGTTGCAACCTCCTTGAATGATAGATATTCTTTATCCTTGAAATAGGATATGGGTTGTTCACTGATTACCGTTTGGACTTTGGTTTCTATTTCTTGTATTCTCTTCTGCCGCACCGCTTCTTTATATGCAAGATTATTGCACCGATGAGAACAGAAGCGTGTCGTTAACTTTTGGGCATAGAATGTTGTGCCACACCATTCACATACCTTCTTGATTTTCATTTTACTTGTTGCCATATTCGTTACTTTTAGAGGTTTATTTCTCTTGTAATTTCTCTATTTTGTTCAACTATCGTAAATCATAGTCAACCATAGTAAACTTTCTCCACGACCTTTCCGACCTAAAATCGGAGAGTAACAAGCGAGCAACAAATACGGTACAAAAATGAGCTGAAAAAGCTCTATAAACGATAACCATCGCTTATAAGGCTAAAAAGAAAGGCGCTCAAAATGAGCGCCTTAATAATCGTTGATGATAGATGCTAATTGTTGGTAACCACCACTTACTTGCCGACGCAGCATATTATGCTAAGTGATTATCAGTAGTTTATGACTTAAAAGATAGAAGCCTCGAAAATTTACTTGTTTTTTCGCCGAAAATCGAAGATTTAACGTTTTTAACCTTAATTTACTTTAAACGAAGGGAAAAGAGAAAAATAATCCTCGTTTGCTTTGAAACTTACGGTTCGCAAAGATAGGGCATGTCTGTGATTATTTCGCTGATTATGGATGCAAAATCATAAATGAGTTCACGGATTTTTTAGCTTATAATTGGGGTGGTCTTCGATTTTGGTGTAGCTATTTCTTTCTTCCCTCTTTTAGTTTTACTTTAATGCGTGTATATATGAATACAGGGATAAAGTAAAGTTACTTTTCGTTTTAATGGTCAGACTAATATTAAACAGACAGAGCAAGGAGAGCTTATTTAGGTCTGTATAACGAATAGTATTTTATTTTCGAATAGATGTATACGGTGATTACGAATAATATGATGGCATTTAATTTTGAAATTCAGTTCCAAATGGCTATGTCTATGACTGGTTATTTGGCTTTGATGCGATTTATACATACAATATATCATTAAATAAATAGAAAATAGTATCTTTATATATTATATGATGTATTGATATGGCAAAGAATACAATGGGGACCAAATTACCTCGAAAATTAGAGCAAAAGATGTCAGTAGTGGGAGAGCAGATAAAATTGGCTCGTTTGCGTAGGAATCTGAGTGTGGCTCAAGTGGCAGAACGTGCCACCTGTTCTCCGTTGACCGTGTCCCGAATAGAGAAAGGTGTGCCGACAGTGGCAATAGGAATATATTTGCGTGTGTTGTATGCTTTACAGCTTGACGATGATATTCTGTGGTTGGCCAAAGAAGATAAACTAGGGAAAACATTACAGGATTTGAGTTTGAAGACGAGGAAAAGAGCCTCGAAAAAGGGATAAAACTCACTTTTCCCTGCATATAAGTCGATAATGACTCTATCAGGATAAAAAATACAGCTTTAAATTTTGTATTATGCCATAAAAACATTATGTTTGCAATGCATAATAATGTGAGCTATGAAATTTGTTGATAGAATAGATGAAGCAACACGACTGAAGGATGCTCTTGCGAGAGAGAAATCCTCGTTAATTGTGATGTATGGTCGCAGACGATTGGGTAAATCAACGCTTATTAAAAGGGTGTTGTCAGAAAATGATGTATACTTCCTTGCAGATCGTTCGGAAGGTCAACATCAGAGGGCATTACTTGCAAAAGTGATAGCACAGGTGTTTCCTGATTTTGAGAAGTTGTCGTATCCCGATTGGGAGTCGATGTTTCGTGCGGTTAATTATCGAACAGACAATCGTTTTACTCTATGCTTGGACGAATTTCCGTATCTTGTGGAGCAATCTCCTGAACTGCCGTCTGTATTGCAGAAACTTGTTGATGAGAAACAGTTGAAGTATAATCTGGTGCTTTGTGGTTCGTCACAACATATGATGTGTGGGTTGTTTCTTGATTCTACTGCGCCTCTTTATGGTCGTGCTGATGAGATAATGAGACTTATCCCTATACGTTTACCCTATATTCAGGAGGCATTGAACCTTAATGCGATGAACGCTATTGAAGAGTATGCTGTATGGGGCGGTGTGCCGCGCTATTGGGAACTGAGGGAAAACAGAATTTCGCTTGATGATGCCATGTGGCATAATATCCTTTCTGTAAATGGGACTCTTTATGAGGAGCCGATAAAACTGTTTCAGGATGATGTTAAGGATATAGTCAAGACTTCGACAATAATGTCTTATATCGGTACTGGTGCAAACCGTCTTTCCGAAATTGCTGCACGATGCAATGAACCTGCAACTAATCTGTCGCGTCCCTTGAAGAAACTTGTTGATCTCGGTTTTTTGGAAAAAGATGTTCCATTCGGGATTGATGAAAAGAATGCGAAAAAGAGTCTATATAAGATTGCCGATCCGTTTATGGCATTTTACTATCAGTTTGTTGTCCCTAATCGTTCGTTCATTGAACTTGGTCGTCGTTTACCGATCGAACAGGCTTTGACTGCTCATTTATCTGAGTATGTGAGTATGCAATGGGAAAAACTGTGTCGGGATGCCGTAACAGGAAATCTTGTTAATGGAGTAGTTTATGGCAAAGCAAAACGCTGGTGGGGCTCTGTTCTCAATGAGGATAAGAAGCCGGAACAAGTTGAATTTGACGTGATGGCTGAATCGCTCGATAAAAAGTATCTGTTGGTCGGAGAATGCAAATGGACAACAGGAGAGAATGGTAAACGGCTAACTGCTGAACTTCTCCGCAAAGCTAATCTGCTACCGTTTGCCAAGAACTACACCATCGTTCCAGTACTGTTCCTTAAGAACGCTCCAAAAGGTGATTCCGAGAATGTGATGTTGCCGGAAAATGTTGTAGAGTTAATGAAGTAAGAGAATATAATAAATTAATGACTTGAATATGTCGGATTTTAGAAAACAATTTCAGGAAATTATAGAACAATCCTATATACCATTCAATATAGATAAAACGACAACTTCGGATGTGTGGAGTAATATTTATAGATTAATACTTCCTAATATCCCGGAAAAACTTTTCAGATATCGCAGGATAGACGATAAAGGCTATACTGTTGAATCATTTAAATCAGGAACTATTTCATTATGCCATGCAGGAATGTTTCCGGATAAGTATGATTCATATCTATATATAAATCAAGATAAAATTCGCGAAGATTTAAAAAAGGCATTAAAGGATGCATTACGCATAACATTGTCGCATATAACACAGAAATCCCCTGATATAAAGACAGAAAAGGCAACGCAAATATGTTACTACAGAGAGTGTGGATGTACGGATGAACAAATTATAGATAAAATATTGACAGATGAATATATTGATTTTTGTAACAATATTGGGTCTGCGATAAAAAAGCAAGAATCTCGTTTTAGAAATCCAAGAAATAGTGCAAAAATAGCCTGTTTTACAGAAAGTGTACAGTCAAAATATATGTGGGATAGATATGCAGATGGGTATAAGGGATTTGCATTAGAATATGATCTTAGAAAATGTATTTTTGCGTATAATTCATTGGCAATGAATGTAAATCTCTTCCCTGTGATTTATACTGAATTAAGACCTGACGTTACGTTGGATGAGGGAAATATTCATACTTACGAGTATTTTAAGCAAGTCGGAGATAAAAATTGGTTAAACTTTTTGTCTTCCATGATATCTGTCAATCAATTATATTGGTATCGCTCTTATCTTTATAAGGATCGAAAAGAATACGAACACGAACATGAATGGAGAATGCTGTATTATGACTTAGAGGATCAGAATGATTATGTATCAATTCCAGATGTAGGATGTTTGAATGCAATTTATTATGGTCCAGATATAACCCAAAAGGATCGGGATGAATTACATCTGATTGCAGTTGAAAAGGGGCTAAAAGAGTATGACGTCGCTCTTGATACTGATAGCCGTAAATATGATTTAAGGATAACAGCAATTAAATAGGAATATTCTTTGCGTAAAAAGAACCAATCAACAACCTGAAAGTTGTACTATCTCGATTATTTATAGTACCTTTGCCTACAGAGTAAGGCAAAGGTGTTTTTGACGCATACAATGACTAAAAAACAGATAGATATTATTTTAATACCTGATTTGGAAATAACGGAGAATAACAGCGAAAAGTGGAGGTTTCATTCACAGGCTATAGCTGTAAACATGTCAAACCGAATGGAAGAACTTGGCATGACACAACGAGCGTTGGCCGAGAAGATGAATTGCACTCAGCAATATGTTTCCAAGGTGTTGAAAGGTCGCGAGAATTTGTCATTGGAAACCTTGTGCAAGATAGAAAATGCATTAGGTATCAAAATATTGTAAGCCGGAATAGATAAGTAATAACACTATAACAGGGCGAAAGAATATGTCAATACAGAGCGAAGCGGCATTGGAAGCCGGACTGATAGCCACACTTCGGCAAATGGACTACGAGTATGTCCAGATTACCGAAGAAAATAATCTTTATGCCAATTTCAAGCGGCAGTTGGAAATTCACAACAAGAAACAACTGGCGGAAGTTGGACGTAATTCATTTACGGATGAAGAATTTGAGAAGATATTGATATATCTGGAAGGTGGTACTCGCTTTGAAAAGGCTAAGAAACTTCGTGACCTATATCCGCTTGATACGGCGAACGGACAGCGTATATGGGTGGAATTCCTTAATCGTACCCAATGGTGTCAGAACGAGTTTCAGGTTTCGAACCAAATTACGGTGGAGGGGCGAAAAAAGTGTCGCTATGATGTGACGATTCTTATCAACGGTCTCCCTTTGGTTCAGATTGAATTGAAACGTCGGGGTGTAGAACTCAAACAGGCATACAATCAGATTCAACGTTATCATAAGACATCCTTTCATGGGCTGTTCGACTATATTCAACTGTTTGTCATCTCCAATGGTGTAAATACTCGCTATTTTGCCAACAATCCCAATGGCGGATATAAGTTTACATTCAACTGGACGGATACGGCAAATCTACCGTTCAATGAACTGGATAAGTTTGCTGTATTTTTCTTGGAAAAGTGTACGCTCGGCAAGATTATCGGGAAATATATCGTATTGCATGAAGGTGATAAGTGCTTGATGGTGTTGCGCCCATACCAGTTCTATGCTGTAGAAAAGATATTGGATCGGGTACAGAACTCCAATGATAACGGTTATATCTGGCATACGACAGGAGCAGGAAAGACATTGACTTCATTCAAAACAGCACAGCTTGTTTCAGAGTTGGATGATGTAGATAAGGTAATGTTCGTTGTTGACCGCCATGACCTTGATACACAAACGCAATCGGAATACGAGGCCTTTGAGCCGGGAGCCGTTGACGGTACGGACAATACGGATGAACTGGTAAAACGCTTGCATAGCAACTCCAAGATAATCATTACTACCATTCAGAAACTCAATGCTGCCGTAAGCAAGACATGGTATAGCAGCAAAATAGATTCGATATGTCATTCTCGTATCGTGATGATATTCGATGAGTGCCACCGCAGCCACTTTGGGGAGAGTCATAAGAAGATTATGCAATTCTTCGATAATGCCCAGATATTCGGATTTACCGGAACTCCTATTTTTACAGAGAATGCGGTTGATGGGCATACGACCAAAGAGGTGTTCGGCAACTGTCTTCATAAATATCTCATCAAGGATGCTATTGCTGATGATAATGTTCTCGGTTTCCTTGTGGAATATTATCATGGCAGTGAAGAGGTGCAGAACGGCAGTACCAACCGCATGACGGAAATAGCCAAATTCATCCTTAATAATTTCAATAAGTCAACATTTGACGGAGAGTTCGATGCGCTGTTTGCTGTGCAGTCAGTGTCGATGCTTATCCGTTATTACAAGATATTCAAGGAACTAAATCCCCAGATTCGTATAGGTGCAGTATTTACCTATACAGCCAATGGAAGTCAGGATGATGAACTGACAGGAATGGGTACAGGTTCTTATCTGAATGACAGTGCAGGCGAAGGCGATGAGCTGCAAGCCATCATGGACGACTATAACGAAATGTTCGGCACATCGTTTACGACAGAGAACTTCCGTGCATATTACGATGACATCAACCTGCGTATGAAAAAGAAGCGGACTGATATGAAGCCGCTGGATCTTTGCCTTGTTGTCGGAATGTTCCTTACCGGCTTTGACAGCAAGAAACTCAATACGCTCTATGTTGACAAGAACATGGAATATCACGGCTTATTGCAGGCATTCAGCCGAACAAACCGTGTGCTGAATGAAAAGAAACGCTTCGGAAAGATTGTATGTTTCCGCGATTTGAAGAGTAATGTAGATGCCGCTATCAAATTATTCAGTAACAGCAATAATCCGGAAGAAATAGTACGACCTCCGTTTGAAGAGGTCAAGCAGGAATACAAGGAGCTTACATCCGATTTTCTGAAGAAATACCCGGACACAAGCTGCATAGACCTTTTACAGAGCGAAAAGGCTAAAAAAGAGTTTGTTTTGGCATTCCGTGATATTATCCGCAAACATGCTGAAATACAGATATACGAGGATTATAATGAAGAGTCTGATGATCTCGGCATGACGGAACAGCAGTTTATGGATTTCAGAAGTAAGTATCTTGATATCCATGATACTTTTGCACTTGTTGATCCAGCACCGTCACCCAAACCGGATGATAATACGGATACTCCGAATGACGGAGACCTCGGCGATGTGGATTTCTGCCTTGAACTTTTACATAGCGACATAATAAATGTGGCATATATCCTTGAACTCATTGCAGAACTTGACCCATATAGTGCTGATTATGCAGAACGCCGTCAGAATATCATTGATACGATGATTAAAGATGCCGAAATGCGCAGCAAAGCCAAACTTATTGATGGTTTTATTCAAAAGAATGTGGATGACGATAAGGAAAACTTCATGATGCAGCGAGGCAAAGTTGACGGTACAAGCGATTTGGAAGAACGGTTGAACCTCTATATTGCTGTTGAGCGAGAAAATGCCGTCAACTCATTGGCTGAGGAAGAGGAAATATCGTCATCGGTATTGAATCACTTCCTCAAAGAATATGACTACCTGCAAAAAGAGCAGCCGGAAATTGTACAAAAGGCATTGAAAGAGAAACACCTCGGATTGATAAAGACAAGAAAAGCATTGACGAGGATTTTAGACAAATTGCGTAATATCATACGCACTTTCAGTTGGGATTAAAGGAATACAGATATGGTAAAAACAAACGAACCCGGTTATGTATATATCTTGACTAATCCAAGTTTTCGTGAGGATTGGGTCAAAATCGGTAAAAGTGCACGACCTGTTGATATACGTTCCAAAGAACTTGACAATACGGCTGTTCCGTTGCCTTTTGAGATTTATGCAACCATTCAGACGATCAAATATAACGATGTTGAAAAGCATGTACATAAGACTATTGACCGGTTGACGGATTTGCGTATTCGTCAGAATCGGGAGTTTTTCAATGTACCGCCTCAAATAGCTTTGGATATATTCAATGACATAGCCAAGATGATTGATGATGCGGTTGTTACGGTCTATGTAGATAATAAACCGGTTTGTCATAACGAAAAAGATGCATTGCCTGTCGTGCAGAAACGAACCGTAAAGCGAGGACGTTTCAAATTCAGCATGGTCGGTATTAAAATAGGGGAATGCGTTACATTTATTCCTACGGATACGGAAGTCAAGGTAGCAAGCGATGATTCCGTTGAATACGAAGGTCGTATTTATAAATTGTCCCCTTTTGTCGGTACGTTTATGCCGGAAGAGAAACGGAATACATCGGGTGCATATCAAGGGGCAAAATATTTCTCATATAAAGGGAAAGTGCTGGATGACCTGAGAAGTATAATTGAAAGCAATATACCGATACAGGAAAGTGATGTAATACAGAATAATATAGAGCAATAAAGATATGAGTGAAGAACTGCAACAGAAACTCCGTGACCAGCTTTGGGAGGTCGCAAACCGTTTGCGCGGCAATATGTCGGCAAGCGATTTTATGTATTTTACTTTGGGATTCATTTTCTATAAATATCTGTCAGAGAAGATTGAAACATACGCCAATGGTGCATTGGAGGATGATGAAGTAACCTTCAAAGAATTATGGGAAATAACCGATTCGGATGCTGCGGAATTACAGGAAGAGGTTAAGAACCAGTGCTTGGAAAATATAGGCTACTTCATTGAACCGAAATTCTTGTTTTCGTCCGTAATTGAAGCTATCAAGCGGAAAGAAAATATCCTTCCGATGCTGGAACGCTCATTGAAACGCATTGAGGATAGTACGCTCGGACGTGACAGCGAAGAGGATTTTGGTGGTCTGTTTTCGGATATTGACCTTGCTTCCCCTAAGCTCGGAAAGACAGCCGATGACAAGAATACGCTTGTAAGCAATGTTCTGCTTGCACTTGATGATATAAAATTCGGAGTGGAGGCCTCTCAGGAGATTGATATTTTGGGCGATGCTTATGAGTATATGATCAGTCAGTTTGCTGCCGGTGCAGGCAAGAAAGCCGGTGAGTTCTATACTCCGCAAGAGGTAAGCCGCATATTGGCGGAGATTGTTACTCTTGGGCATAACCGTTTGCGTAATGTTTACGACCCTACTTGCGGTAGTGGTTCACTATTGCTCCGTGCAGCAAGTATCGGTAAAGCGGCATATATCTATGGACAGGAGAAAAATCCGACTACTTACAACCTTGCCCGAATGAATATGTTGCTGCACGGTATCCGATTCAGCAGCTTCAAAATAGAGAATGGCGATACGCTTGAATGGGATGCATTCGATGATATGCAGTTCGATGCAGTGGTTGCAAATCCTCCGTTCTCTGCCGAATGGAGTGCAGCCGATAAATTCAACAACGACGACCGTTTTAGTAAAGCAGGTCGACTTGCGCCTAAGAAAACGGCTGATTATGCTTTTATCCTGCATATGGTCTATCATCTCAATGAAGGTGGTACGATGGCTTGCGTTGCTCCGCATGGAGTATTGTTCCGAGGGAATGCAGAGGGCGTTATACGCCGTTTCCTGATAGAGAAGAAAAACTATATTGATGCCATTATCGGGCTGCCTGCCAATATTTTCTATGGAACAAGTATTCCGACCTGTATTCTCGTATTGAAGAAATGCCGTAAGGAAGACGATAATATCTTGTTCATTGATGCCAGCAAAGAGTTTGAAAAGGTCAAGACCCAAAACAAACTCCGCCCTCAGCATATACAGAAGATTGTAGAAACCTACCGTGACCGCAAGGAAATTGAAAAGTACAGTCACCTTGCTACTTTACAGGAGGTTGCCGAAAATGACTATAATCTGAATATTCCTCGTTATGTCGATACTTTTGAGGAAGAAGAGCCTATCGACATTAAAGCTGTGATGGCTGAAATAAAGGAATTGGAAGCCAAGCGAGCCGAACTGGATAAGGAAATAGAGGTGTATTTGAAAGAATTGGGACTGGTTGAATAATTGCACTATGGCAGAGATAGACAACATCCCCGAAATGCGTCCATCATTCGACAATATACGCCGTCAGGATGAGGGCGGAAACGAATACTGGAGTTCTCGCGACCTGTGCGCTGCTATGGGCTATTCGGCTTATTGGAAATTCCAAAGAGTCATAGACAAGGCTATCAAGGTGGCAGGTGAAAAAGGAATGAATGTAGACGACCATTTCAACCAAGCGGTTGATATGGTAAGGATTGGAAGCGGCTCATTCCGTAAGGTCAATATCTTCCGTCTGTCTCGTATGGCATGTATGATTGTTGTCGAAAATGCCGATGTCAAAAAAGTGTTGGTACAACAAGCTCGCGATTATTTTACTCGAACAATTTCGACAAACGAATTGATGCAAAATTCGTTGAGTTCTAACATTTTGCTGTATAAAACGGCGCAAGGCGAGGCACGAATAGAAGTGATATTCAACAGTGAAACATTTTGGATGTCACAAAAGCGTATGGCCGATTTGTTCGGGGTGGATGTACGGACTGTCAACTATCATCTTGGTCAGATTTACGAAACAGGCGAGCTTACAAAAGAGGCAACTATCCGAAAAATTGGGATAGTTCAATCAGAGGGAGAACGGAATGTGGAACGTACACCTCTGTTCTATAATTTGGATGCCATTATTGCGGTAGGTTATCGTGTCAATAGCTATCAGGCCACTCAATTCCGTATCTGGGCTACATCTGTATTGAAGGAGTTTATTATTAAAGGATATGCCCTTGATGACGAACGCTTGAAGCAGGGAAAACACTTTGGCAAAGATTATTTTGATGATTTGCTGGAGCGTATTCGTGAGATACGCACATCAGAGCGCAGATACTACCAAAAGATAACAGACATCTATGCCGAATGCAGTGCCGATTACGATTCGAAATCGGATTGTACCAAATTGTTCTTCAAGATGGTGCAAAATATGATGCACTTGGCTGTAACTCATCGTACCGCTGCCGAAATAGTATATGAACGTGCCGACTCGGAAATGCCGCACATGGGATTGACCACTTGGAAGAAAGCTCCCGATGGCAGAGTCCAGAAGTCTGATACGATTGTGGCAAAGAACTACTTGTCAGACAAAGAGGTTTCAGAACTCAACGGCATAACTAACGTATTTCTTGAATTTGCAGAGCAGCGTGCCCAACGCCATATCATTACAACGATGGCCGAATGGAAGCAGCGTCTTGAACAGTTTCTTGCTACAATGGACTATCAAGTACAAGATTCAGCTGGTAAAGTTTCTAAAGAAGAAGCACGAGAGAAGGCGTATGGTGAGTATGAAAAATATAAAGTGATTCAAGACCGTTCGTTTATCTCTGATTTCGACCGGTTTAATAATGGAGACAAATTGTTGCCGTTTGATATCAATCCCGATAAAGAATAATGATTATGACAGATAATAACGAAAATAAAGTCCTTAATGTTCCCCATTTGAGATTTCCTAAATTTAGTGGAGAGTGGGAAATATGTAAAGTGTCTGAGCTATTGGATTTCTATTCAACCAATTCTCTGAGTTGGGAACAACTTGAATATGGGGAGAAAGCCATGATGAACTTACATTATGGACTCATTCATGTTGGGCTTCCTACTATGGTGGATTTGAGAAGAGATAAACTACCCAATGTCAAAGAAGGTAATATGCCTAAAAACTTTGAATTGTGTAAAGAGGGAGATGTAGCCTTTGCTGATGCTTCGGAAGATACGAATGAGGTTGCTAAAGTCATTGAGTTGTTTAATCTTGATAATAAGGATATTGTTTGTGGTTTACACACAATTCATGGGCGAGACAATAAAAATAAAACTGTTGTCGGCTTCAAAGGATATGCTTTTTCGTCATCCGCATTTCATAATCAGATTAGACGAATAGCACAGGGAACAAAAATCTATTCCATCAGCACAAAGAATTTTTCCGAGTGTTATGTTAGTATTCCATCCAAAGCGGAGCAAACTAAAATAGCTACACTGTTACGACTAATAGATGAGCGTATTGCCACCCAAAACAAAATCATTGAGAAATACGAGTCCTTAATTAAGGGACTAAACAATATACTGCTATATGGTACTGGAGGAAAATCTGTTTGTCTCGGAGATATTTTGTTGGAACGGTCGGAACGGTCACGAACGAATAATCAACATGAGGTACTGAGTTCCACAGTTAAGGGCATATTCTCTCAACGAGAATATTTTTCAAAGGACATCGCAAGTGAAAACAATGTGGGCTATAAAATCATTCGGCTTCATGATGTTGTTTTAAGTCCTCAAAATTTATGGATGGGGAATATCAATTACAATGATAGATTTGAAATTGGGATAGTTTCTCCTTCTTACAAAGTATTTTCAATAGCAGATGGTTACGACAATCAGTTTGTGGCTGCAATGTTAAAGACTCATCGTGCCTTATACAGCTATATGATGGTATCAGAGCAAGGTGCAAGTATCGTTAGACGCAATTTAAATATGGAGGCCTTCTCGCAACTTGTATTCAAAATACCTTCTCTTGATAAACAAAGAGAAATAGGCTGTGCAATATCATTATTGAAGTCTCAATTAAAAACAGCGAATAAGCTTATTAGAGCTTATACATCACAAAAGCAGTATTTGCTCCGTCAAATGTTTATATAAACATCTGGCGGAGTAAGTATTGCTTCAACTTATTATAAGAACCATTCAATGCAATTTGGCTTGATAATTTTCTTTCTAAAGATTGCATTAATTTTGCTATATGGCATTGATTGCTCTTGTTGGGGATTGGTAACCTTAAATCACTGAGAGTCGATAGCACTATATAAGGAGTGTTGCTTGAACTCTTTTCTATTGCAATTCTTTTGGGCAGCAATACTTTCAATGCCCATTTAATGTACTGGATATTTTCGGAGAATATATCTAATACATAAGTCCTTTGATAAGCATTAAACTTTCCGTTATAATAATTGATATATCCTAAATTAGCGCCATTCCCAGAGATTAGCAAAGCTTCTGTATCAAAAGCGAAGCTATCAATTTTGAATGGTTGTTCTGCACAAGTAAAAAATGGATAAATTCCATTATCTACCTGTTCATTTGCATCAAGTTTTCCTGTTGTAATTTGACAAATATCACCAAGTTTTACATATGTGTTTCCACTTGTTGATTCTTTAATGCAATGCTGTGCAATTCCCTTAATTAAGGATTGTTTGTGTTGTAGGTCTGCGATTAGTAAACATTTGTTCGCACGCAAAGATTTGTTAGAAACTACTATATGCTTGTCGAATATTGCGACATTGAAAAATGGTTACGCATTCCAGAGTGGCAAGTATAATGCACTGGGCAAATGGAAAATCCTCACAATAACAAATGTGTCTGGCGAGCGATATATAAACGATGAAGATTGCAATTGCATAATCAACTTGCCGAACGATATACAAGACCACCAAGTATTAAAAGAAGGAGATATTTTAATATCTCTTACGGGTAATGTTGGGCGTGTTTCTCTTTGTAAGAATGGGGACTATTTACTCAACCAACGAGTTGGTTTGTTACAACTTGCGAAAAATGTAAATCAAGAGTTCCTATATCAAATTCTATCTTCTCAAAGATTTGAGAATAGTATGATAGCTTGTGGTCAAGGTGCAGCCCAAATGAATATTGGTAAAGGGGATGTAGAAAGCTATGTGTTACCGTATTCCTCAAATGGCAATAACATTCTTTGGGTCACAAAAATATTACACTCATACGATGAGTGCATCATTAATGAGCTGCGAAGATTAACCTTGTTAACCATGCAAAAGCAATATCTCCTTACCCAGATGTTCATATAAACATCTGGGACAAAAGATAGTTCTTTTGCCTATTGAATAGTTTAAGTACTGATAACTCATTGTCGATTTTCACATCAATGTCTTGCAGTGTTGACGCAATTTCCATATTGCGACTATGTCCATAAGTTGGAATCATTATTCCGCGAACAATATCAGCGTTGATATTGCTTTGTGTTCCAGTTTCAAGATACTTGTGGATGTGGCGATACTTAAAGTATGACAAGTAGTAGTACAGATAATCCAATAAATCTTTGTCTTTGAGTTGCATTGCAAACATTGCCTGGCTTGTAGTAATAGGTATTTCATTTATAGTTACCAAGCCAACTGATGCGTACATTGACATTATTAAACTATACTTTGGAACTACCCATGCCGAAGAGTTTTCTAATCCACTTTGGCTCAAATGATTTTCTGTGTATCGGACATACTTACCTTGTTTTGTTATATCGTTAATACTCAAGAATGGTATTTCTCCATTATAGTATTCTTTATTTGTGGAAGTCGGAGTACCACCAGCCTTGCCTTTTGAGAACAAAGTGTCTAATCTACTCCATCCATTAGGTTCTTGAGCAAATACCTGTTTACTAATCGCAGACTTTAGTTTTTTCAAATCCTCAATGATTTTGTTTTGGGTGGCAATACGCTCATCTATGAGAGACAATAGATGAGTTATCTTCCTTTGCTCCTCAATGTTGGGATAATAAACCTTAATCTGCTTTAAGTTTTCACCATATAGGTGTACAACAGAAACACCTTGGGCAACACGAGCAATATCTTTTTTACGAGCACCATTAAGTTGATAGGCAAAGAATCCTCCATCATCATATTTGAGTCTTATGATGTTCAAATCGCCACCCAACAGGATGTTATTAAACAGAATACATCGAGCTGTTGATATGTCAATAGCTGTTTCCCCAGAACATGGGATTATGATATCATTTGCCTTACTTTTAACCAATGGAGATGAATCCAACTCTGTTCTACTATATACCTCATTTATAATTTCAGACTTGTATTTGGTATAAAGTTCACCATACAATATACAAGGAGCACCTTGCTCTGATAATTGGTCTTTTGATATTCCACTGCCTTTTGTTATCTCTGCGATTTTGCCAAGTGTAGTTTCTTTCCACTCTCCACTAAATTTAGGAAATCTCAAATGGGGAACATTACCTATTATATTTCTCTAATTATTAGAACCAATTAAATTCAAAATTATGATTCAGAAGACAATTAGAGAAATTTCGGACGCATGGCGAGAGGACAAGCGACCGTATGTGAAACTATCGACATTGGCAGCCTACATGTTGATTCTTGAAAATCACATTTTGCCAAAGTTTGGTGAGAGTAACGAACTTCATGAAAATGATGTACAAGGCTTTGTGCTTGAAAAGTTGGAAGGCGGATTGAGCGTGAAATCTGTTAAGGACATTCTTATTGTCCTGAAGATGGTTATGAAATTTGGAGTGAAAAACGAATGGATGAACTATTACGAATGGGATATTAAGTACCCAACAGATGTTGCTGGTAAAAAGTTGGAGGTCTTGTCCGTGGCAAATCATAAAAAGATTCTGAACTATATTCAGAGCCACTTTTCCTTTCCGGGACTTGGTATCTATATCAGCCTTAGTACCGGTCTGCGTATAGGGGAGATCTGTGCTTTGAAATGGAGCGACATCAATGTATATGACGGGATTCTAACCGTTAACCGGACGATAGAACGCATCTATATCATAGAAGGAGAGAGAAAACATACAGAGCTGGTCATCAACACGCCAAAGACAAAAAACTCTTGCCGTGAAATCCCGATAAACAAAGAATTGCTTACTATGTTAAAGCCTTTGAAAAAAGTAGTTAATGATGACTATTACATTCTTACCAATGACGAGTATCCGACAGAACCACGTACGTACCGTAACTACTATAAAAGGCTTATGGAGAAACTTGATATTCCCAAGCTGAAGTATCATGGACTTCGTCACAGTTTCGCGACTCGCTGTATAGAAGTCGGTTGTGACTATAAAACAGTCAGCGTATTATTAGGGCATTCCAATATTTCAACTACGTTGGACTTATATGTTCATCCCAATATGGAGCAGAAAAAGCGTTGCATTGCTAAGGTGTTCAAGTCACTGGGTAAATAAAGTTATGTATAGAGCGAGGGAATTAATGTTGTAATTTCTTCGCTCTCAATTGTTCTGTGATTTAGAATTATGTTGTATATTTGAATGTTATTAAAAATATTACTTATGAGAAAGGGTTTGATATTCTTCTTGGGAGTTGTTACTGGGTGTGTATTAACAATTGCAGTACTTTTTGTTATAGGTATTACCAATTCAAATGTTAACGAATCGGATATTACGATTGCCGAGCAACAGACGGTATTTACTACCGCAACAAAATTTGAAGTTTTTCAGGTTCTTGGGGATGGTGCTTTGGCCAATTGCGAGGAGAAAGAGTATTCAACTTCATTTTTTACTGAGCCGGTAGTCTATATTGTGACAGATGGCCAGAATCTGTTTTATGATGATCAGGTAATTGAAGTACCTAAAGGTAAAAAGGCTATGCAAATAGGAACATTTCGTTATGAGACCAAACTTGGTGAAAAAGTAGTTCCTGTAATAAAGTTTCAATAACATAGGCATATTATAAAAAGTCTCAACCGATAGCAATCCTATCCGATTGAGACTTTTCGTTTATTTGCCTCTATCCGAAAACTTCTGTATAACTACAGCAATACCAATCCCCAAAACAACCATAAGAATACAACCAATAACAGCCTTCCAAATCAATAAGGAATGCAAAATCTCTGCATTTGCCCCTATCATGCACACGAAAAAATAAGATAGAGCGACTACAATAATAATCAAAATGTAGAATGCTGTATCTGGGATGTGGATAGCATTGTCGGCTTTCTTCATTCTCCGCTCGGCTTCCTTGCATTTGCTCTCAATCTGGCTGATAAAATTGCATAGAAGGGTCGCACCGAATTCTACTGCTAACTTCTGCATTTCTTCAGAAATAATAGGTTTGCACTCACGTATAGAGTCGGATAGATTTTCAACTTCTGTTCTCAACTTATATACGTTGTCATTCAGGCTGGCAAGTTCCTTTGCGTTGATATCGAGTAACTGCTTTTCTTCCTCCAGATATTCATTCTTGGGAGTGGCTTTTATGGCTTCTGCTTCACTCATTTCCGCGGAAAAATCGAATTTCTTTTTCATGTTCGGTTTCATGGGCTTATCGTTTTAATCCTGTTTTCGTTTTCTTCCCTAACCAACGACCAGCAGCACGAGCGCACCTACGTGCCCATTGCAAATCGTCTTCGTCCTGGTCTCTCCACGGAAGGTCGCTTTGTGAGCCTCCGCCGCCTCCACCGATTGTTGCATTGGGAGTATCTATCAGTCCGACAAATATAGCTACTGCCATATCGGTAAGTTCCTGATAGTTGGCAATAAACCTGTAATCAAATTCGTCATTGAAACAGTCAAGTACTTTTTCCGGAATATAGAATCGATGTTCCTTGCTTTCATAAGTAAAGACATAAGGAATGATATTCTGATGGTCTGGGCGATATTGGGTATAGTCAATAGGATCAACCTTATGTATTGCTGCCTGTTGAGCGGTTTGGGGAGTATTATTTCTAATGACGGTAGTTGGCTGATGATGCAGTTTCTCCCATGTTGCAGGAAGTTTCGAGACCATCAGGTTCCTGCCGATTCCCAATTCGGAAGCCTTGTATTTGGTGCTTCCATTCATGATGGCATATCCACGAAGAATACCTTTCTTGTCCTCTCTTTCATGGACGGTATAACCTTTCCGTATAAGAGCATTCTTGTACTCATCCCATGACCACGATGGCATTGCTTTCAATACATTCATACAGTCTCGGTTCACTTGTGGAATGTTTCGATTTCTGAATTGTGCCGCAGTCGTCCAGCCTCGTTTCTTTGCCACTCGCTCTGCAGCACGTTGCGCCCGAAGATGAATGTTGTGGTCGTTGTTGATATTGCCGTCTTCATCCAAACGGCAAACCGCAGCATGAAGGTGTGGAACTTCGCCTTTGGATTCTGTATGCAGCCAAACAGAGTATTTACTGTTAGCTAAATTGGTTGGGCAGGAACGGACTTTTCCATCCTTGCCGGTAAACACCTGTTTGTCGAACTCCTCGGCGAAATCTTGCCAAAGTTTTTGCCAATCTTCGATGTCATAGAATTGGGTGTGTTTGGGCGATGGACTCAACTCGATTCTGATAACGGAGTTCTTTATCGGGCGATGCTGGGATAGGGTCAACTGCATGGAGTTCCATATCCCCATAGCATCCGGTTCTGAGGGCAACAGATTGTCCAATACCCGATAAATTTTCTCCGGATGCTTCTTATGCTGTGATTCGCCGGTAATGTAACGGAGGTCGTTGATGCCGTGCGATATGGCTTTGGCTTTTGCAATCATTCTTCTTCGGATTTAAGGGTGGACGGAATTTTGTTCTTCTCTTTTACAGCATTCAGGAACTGGCAGACACTTTCGGCTACATTGCCAAGTTCCTTGAGCCAGTTGACCATGAACGGAATCTGATTGAACATTGCCATGCGCTGCTTTGTGGACATTCCGTATAGGGCGGAGGTGTATTTTACGAGGTCTGCCCGACAATCGTCCAGATTCTGCAACAGGGCTGCTTCTTCTTTCGTAAGTCTCGCTTTGGGCTTGAAGTTATAGGCACACGACAATAGGTAATCACTTATGGTCATACCGCATTGGGTAGCCATTGATTTTATATACTCCTTCTGAGTAGGAGTGACTTTCGCTCCGATGAAGACGTTTCTGGTTTCTTTAGAGGAGTTCGATGTATTTTCAATATCTTCTTTCATTTGAATCATTGTTATAATTGTGAATAGGTGCGAGCTTGCGAGTACCGCACCGGCGAGGGAACTGAGCAGACAAGAGTGCCAGTGTACAACCGTAATGTAGTGAGGTTATACCTTGGCATATCTTGCAACAGATACCTGTTGATGCTTTCCGGTAAGCCATATTGGATGTACATACAGAATCGGCAGACGGATTTGAACCAGAAACTAAGATATTTATCTAAAAGAGGGGGATAGAATGAATACCTTGTGTGCAACCCCTGACTATTTTGCTTTATTCTTATATATACGCCCCGACAATAAAGTAAAGTTGAACTCAGTAATGGTATTCGGGATTGACCATATATTCTTTCCCCTCTTTTATCACCATTCGCTTATTACCGAGAAATGTGGCTACCTTGACCGCCTTGTTGTGACCGAGCTTTACATTCTGCAATCCGTACCCCTCTTTCAAGCGTTCCAGATACTCATCGTAACTGCTGATGTTTCCATTTGCAAAAGCGGCATTCAATGCTGCGCGATGTACACTCTCTGAAATTTCCTTGTATGGATCAAACGGTTTTTTGGTCGGTCGTCCGATTTTCTTTTCTTTGGGCAGATAAGGTTCTACCAGTTCGGGCAGAGCTTCTTCGTTTATACGGAAAGCGAAAGGTTCAAACTCACGGTCGCGGATATGCACAGCTTCGACCACGCTTATAGTCTTGTCCTCTTTATCCACCTCGATCTGTATAATGGTCTCTGCTTTATTGTTGAGTTCAGTGCCGATGTGACCACGAGCATGTTCATCATTTTTGTTTTGATGAAGTACTGTATGGATGTGAATCTGTTTGTCGTCCGTCCACTGCATGAATTTGGAGATGATATCGGTAGATTCACCGGGAGAATTGATGTCATACAGGAAATCACGAATGCCATCTATGATGACCAATCCCAAATCCGGTATCGTGCCAATGGCCTGTTCGACTATCAATAGCCGTATTTTAGGAGAGAACTTACGCAGAGCTAGCATGAGCAGATTATCCGGCTTCTTGTCTTCCGGCAATTCAGCCAAACGTAGGATTCGTTTCAATATCTGCTGGCAATGATGTCGTCCTTGCTCCGTGTCAATGTACAGAATATTCCGCTTATTATCGGGGAAAGTAGACCGATAATGAAGAACGGTGCTGTTTCTCAATGCCGATGCGACAATGGCCGATACGTTAAAGGTTTTCTTGCTTTTGGCTTTTCCGATGGACGCACTGAAGTTTCCCAATGTGCCGATAACAGCATCGTCTACCATCAGCACTACTGGCGACTGCTCATAGGTATTCGTAACGCTCACGATTGATTCCTCCACATAAACCGCCAATTCTTCACATGAAGGAGTCGTATTGTCCGCCTTCTCCATTTTTACCAGTTTTTCGGGTTCGGTTTACGACGATGGGATGCGAGCATGGACTCATTCTCTTCTTCGAAACTTTGCGGAGCCGGATTCTTTCGGGAAGATTCCAGCCATCTATCCAGTTCATCACGATAGATGTAGAGATGTTTTCCTTGTTTTATAACCGGAATATCGTCCTTTTTGACCTTGTAATAAAAGGTTGACAACGGCATTTTAAGATAGTTGCAAGCCTCCTGTACGGTCATGGGGACGTGCGTGTTCTCTTTGGTTTCGTATTGCTTGGAAAGTTTTTCCGTCAGCAGGTTTTCCATACTTGCGATTCTGTCGCATAGTTCGCCTACTACGATCGGCAGGTCGTTGAATGTCAGTTGGTCTTTTTCCATATTATACTCTTTTAATCGTTTAATATGCTGCGAACCAACTCAATGAAAGCTTGCAGAACAATACAGACTGGATTAATTATTTCGTCTGCATGCGTTTTTTTAGTCTGAGTTACTATTATCTGTTTCTAAATGGAAGCGATAATCGCCTTTATCGGGCACGTCAATAGGAATCTGACTTGGAACTTGATCCCGCAAATTAAGTTTGAGATATTCAAGAGTCGCATTTTCGAGTTCGTGAGGAAATGAAGACTTGATAAAAACGGCTCTTTTTGCCAATGATACACCCAAGCGTTCACCTACATTCCATGCCAGATGGCGAAGTCCCGGTGATCTCAGCGGATTATCTATATTGGAGCGAATGGGCTTGTATAAATCAGATCTATCACAGGCCATATACTCAATATTGGAAATGAGGATTGCAATAGCTTCTTTAGACAGATAGGGTGCGGTTTTAATAGTTACATATTCACGAATAGCATTCATGACTTCTACTTGTTTTTCTGCTTCTTTCTTTTTGATGTTCTCTCGTATTATGTCATAATTATCTATAACTGAGTTATTGGGCTGTTCAATAGTCTGAGTTTCATTTGCACAATCGGTTTTTATTTCGAAGCCAGAGTCAGTAATAATAGGAGATTGTCGGTCAAAAGAAAAATTGATTGGATTCTTCGTTAGCCATGTGTAGAAAAATCGTTGCAGTAGACCGCATAATAGAATTGTAACCACAAGGCCGATTATAACTGGAGTCGTTATTGTTGTGGTATTGATTTTGTGATAAGTGAATAGGTAAGTGTCTACTGCCACATAAGCAATTACCAATAATGCAAGAATAAAACTTATTCTCTTGGTCCGAATTTGAGTATTATTTGTCATCTGCTGCAAGTATTTGAAATGGTTATATGGCAAAGTTATGTGCTATATTCCAGATATATATAATTAGTGATGACGAATCGCTCAATATTTGTAAAAAATAACGGTTAGAGTATGATTTCAGACTAAAAATCATACTCTAACCGCTTAAAATAGGGATAAGTGGCTGTCAGTCCTTCCGTGTTAAGGTAATCTTCTTGCTGGCTTCTCGTTTATTGGCATCCACTACTTTGATATACCTTTGTGTGGTGGTAATACTCTTGTGAGCCATAATGCTCTGTATGGTACGGATGTCTGTTCCTGCAGCCGCTTGTAGAGTAGCAAATGTTCTCCGATAGGAATGGAAGGTTATATTTTTGGTGATTCCGGCAGAACGAATCCACTCTTTCATCGGAATTTGCGTCCAACTACGCATAAGTCCCTTGAATACCAAACCTTTCTTTTCTGAACTATAGCCTATCAATCCCAACGCTTCTTCACTAATAGGAATGATATCTTCCGCTTTGTTTTTTTGTGTAATGATATGTACGCATTTCCCTCCGGCTGAGTAGTCTACAATATCTTCCCAGCATAGTGCGAGAATATCACTGATGCGTAAACTAGTCATACATGAAAACAGCGATGCTATTTTCAGAATGGGCTTCTTGCACGGTGTTTCAGCCAACTTGTATAGTTCATCTACAGACAGATACTCTTTAACGACATCCTCTGTTTCAATCTTATCCAAAAAATCATTGACATTGGTCTTTATCATTCCATTGCGGTAGAGAATTTTCAAGAATCCCCTGAAGGTAGACCAGTATCCCGATGCGGAGTTTCGTGTTATGCGTCCGTTACGTCTCAGTTTCTTAGCCGTGAGCAGATACTCCCGAAACTTGTTGCAAAGGTCTATGTCAATCTCTTCAAAAGTACACTTACCATGTACGAAATTGTTGAAATGCAGATAGACAAACTCCCATTTCTGGTCATGCTTACGGAGTTGTTTGCGATAATGCTCCAAGAAGTCTGCCTTGAGTTTATGCTTGTCAAAGAAGTCATACCGTTCATTGACAACTGACTCGAATCTGCGGCAACGGATGGCTTCGGCTTTCTCGGTCATTACCTCGTTGAAATTCTGTTCTCGTTTGTTTCTTGGATTGGCATAGACATAGATACCAAGCGATTCATGACGAATAACTTTCATAGTCTCTTTGTCTCGATACCCAGGATAATAATCTAAATAGAAAGACATCATTCTACCTTTTAACGGACGAGTTCTCAACGTTACTGTTTTACATTCATGCATACTAATATATTTTTATGGTTATTATTAATTCGCTGGCAAAACTCTGTAATGTAATCATGCAGATTACCAACAGCAGAGATTAATTTTTGAATAATTAATGGATAGCGACAAATTAGATTATTTGTGAACACCCATAACCCTGTCAAACTCTACTTTTAGGAATCGGACGAACCGTCCGTTCTTCTTGCGGTTGATCTGATGGAATTGCAGAATGCCGTAAACTGAATCACGAGAGAGTTCGAATTTCTCCATAGCCTCCTTGACGGTATAGTATTCCGCTTTGCTTTCCTGTTCCGATGTTTTGGATAGGTCGAAATGGAGCTTTGAATAATAGATTTGTCCATGTTCCTTCTTGGATGGAATGTTGTTCCGATACACCTGCGAACGGATGGCGACGCGTGTCATGCCGTATTTTTCCTGAATCTCTTCCGGGGTGTACCATTCGGTCAGGTCGGAATCCACCTCGTATTTGGCAAAGGCAGCATCAATATGTTTTTTGCTGTAATAGTTGAACTGGCGGATTCTCACTTTCGGAACTTTGTGCTGCCGTGTGTAAGTCCACACCCATTTGGCGTTGACCTTATATTTCTCTGCAATTTCTTCAGCAGTATAATATTCGGTGATGTCGAAGTCCTCTTTAGGCATGATGCGCTCATACGGTTTGGTTTTCATCATTAGTTCGATGTCAGCACGGCGAATGAGAGACTTTTTGCCACTGATGCGTGAAGCCCGAAGTTTGGATTCCTTTACCAATTTATATATGTATTGTCTGGTTACGCCCATCAACTTTGCTGCTTGGGCAAAAGAGAAGAAATCCTGTCCCTCGGCGGCTTGTCGAGGTTGTAGCAATTCTTGCGAGCGTTTCAACTGCCGCTTGCGTTCCCGGATGCGTTCTTTGTAGCCAAGATTGGAACACTGATGGCTACAATAGCAGGTCGTTGTCTTTTGGGCTATAAATGGCTTTCCACACCATTGACAAATCTTTCTTACTTCCATATTTTCCTTGTTTACATTGGGGATAATTTCTCCTTATTTCTCCCGGATTTTGTCAACACATGTAAACCATTGTCAACACACGTCAACTAATGCGTCACTGTGACATTCGGGCTAACCGTGAATTTCTGTCGCGGTAGAAATATGATAGAAAAATATGGATAAAAACCGTTACTGCCAAATAAGGATTAGAAAGTGTTAAAATAGAAAAGTCGCTGAAATACAGCGACTTTATTCTAAATGGTTATAGTTAGTTATGGCAGTTTCTAAGCCATCACTTTCCGATGCAAAAATGCTGAAAAATATTCTGAAGCACCATATCATTTGTTACTTCCCCTGCAATATCCGAAATGAAGAAAATACACTCTCGTATATCTTGCGAAAGAAAATCTCCGGATATATGTGAATCAAGCCCATCCTGCACTCGATGAATAGCATCTAAAGCTTTACTTAAAGCTTCATAATGCCTTACGTTTGTCACAATAATATCATTTTGTGTTACCGTAGGCAGATGTGCTGCGTTAATAAGCATCTTTTGTAACTCGTCGGTCTGTCTACGTTCTTTTGCCGATATGAAGATAGACTTCATGTATTCTTTAGGAAAGTCCTTTAATAAAGCAGATAATTCTTCTTTCTGCTTTTCCTCAATCAAATCCGCTTTGTTGAATACAACAATTAGTTGTTTCTCCTCACAACGAGGAATGATCTTTTCTGATAATTGCTTTATCTGAGAAGATGCATCAGATGAATCAACCATCCAAAGTACAATCTCCGCTTGATCCAGCTTTTGGAATGTACGTTCAATACCAAGACTTTCAATGGTATCATTTGTTTCCCGGATTCCGGCAGTATCAATGAATCGGAAAGTGATGCCACCTATATTAATAGTATCTTCAATGACATCACGCGTGGTACCATGAATATCACTGACAATTGCTTTATCCTCGTTCAGTAATACATTCAGTAAAGTTGATTTCCCCGCATTCGTTTCACCGATGATAGCTACCGGAACACCATTCTTAATAGCATTCCCTACATTGAATGAATGAACCAGTCGGGAGATAACCTGCTCTATTTCATCTGCGAGTTTTCGCAATGCCGAACGATCAGCAAACTCCACATCTTCTTCGCTGAAGTCAAGTTCCAGTTCGATCATGGAAGTGAAGTTTAGCAACTTACTTCGTAGGTCCGTTAACTCTTTGCTAAAACCTCCCCGCATCTGACTCATGGCCAAACGATGAGTGGCTGCGGAAGAAGATGCAATCAAATCGGCTACAGCCTCCGCCTGACTTAAGTCCATCTTTCCGTTGAGGAATGCGCGTTGGGTATATTCTCCCGGTTGAGCCATACGGCAACCGTTCTTAATCAACAATTGCATTACTTGCTGAAGAATATAGGAAGAACCATGACACGTGATTTCTGTACTATCCTCTCCCGTATAAGAATGAGGAGCCCGGAAAAGACTCACAAGGACTTCATCTATGACTTCTTCTCCATTATAGATACGCCCGAATGTCAGCGTATAAGGCTTTTGTTCACTAAGTAATTTGCCGGCTTTGGCTGGTTGGAAGATGCGGCTTGTAATGGAAATAGCTTCAGGACCGGAAACACGGATGCTTCCGATGGCTCCTCCTTGAGCGGTAGCAATAGCGCAGATAGTATCTTGATTCATTATATTTCTTTTTGGATGATGCAAAGATAATTGTTTCTAAGTAAAAAAAATAAGATTAGACACAACTTGTGTTTTATTTGTTTATATTTGCTGCCGTTCAAACAATGCACATACAAAATATAATGATAGTCTATGGAGCCGGATACAAACTTATATTCACCGAATGAGAATAATGAAATCATACGGGAAAATTCACAAAAGATACTTTCTGTACTTGCCGCACATCAAATAGCTTTATGGGAATATGACATTCCGACAGGGAAATGTAGCTTCACGGACGATTATTTCCGCACGTTAGGCTTGAAAGAGGCGGGAGTAGTCTTTAAAGACATTAATGACTTTTACCATTTCGCATACCCCGAAGATATAAATGCCTATCAGACAGCTTTTGCTAAAATGCTTGCTTCGGAGTCCAAAGCATCTCAGATACAGGTCCGTTGTGTCGGGGAGCATGGTGAAGTGATTTGGCTGGAAGATCATTTCTTGTCTTATAAAGGGAATGAAGAAGGAGATCCGGATAAACTGTTGGCATATACTGTAAATGTTACCTCCCAGTGTGAAAAGGAACAGCATATTAAACATCTGGAAGAACATAACCGTAAAATAATAGAAGCTTTACCCGAATTTATCTTCATCTTTGACGAGAATTTCTTTATAACGGATGTGCTGATGGCGCCGGGTACGATTCTGCTGCATCCGGTAGAAGTGCTGAAAGGAGCGGACGGGCGCAGTATTTATTCTCCGGAAGTAAGTGATTTGTTTCTTTGCAATATTCGCGAATGCCTGAAGGACGGGAATCTGAAAGAGATTGAATATCCATTGGAAGTGGAGGGGAGTAAACATTATTTTCAGGCACGCATCGCCCCGTTTGAAGGTAATACCGTGCTGGCGTTAATACACGATATTGGCGACCGTATCCGTCGTTCCGAGGAATTAATTGAAGCGAAACGGCGTGCAGAGGATGCCGACCGGATGAAGTCTGTATTTCTCGCAAATATGAGTCATGAGATTCGTACTCCGCTGAATGCTATTGTGGGATTTTCGGAGATTATGGTTTTAACGGAGAATGAAGAGGAAAAACATGAATATCTGGAGATTATCCAGAAGAATAGCAATCTGCTGTTGCAGTTGATCAATGATATTTTGGACTTGTCCCGCATCGAATCCGGTAAATCGGAGATGCACTTCCAGCAAGTTGAAATAGCCGGTTTGGTGGATGAAGTGGAGAAGGTGCATCAGTTAAAGATGAAGTTGAATGTGGACTTGAAAGTGGTTCGTCCGCAAGGAGAGTTTTGGACTTCTACCGATCGGAACCGTGTGATGCAGGTACTCTTCAATTTTTTATCCAATGCCATTAAGAATACTGAAACGGGAAGTATCACATTGGGATTGAAACAGGAGGGAGACTGGCTGAAACTGTTTGTCAGCGATACGGGCTGTGGAATTCCGGAAGAGAAACTTCCTCAAATCTTTACTCGTTTTGAAAAACTGAACGACTTTGTGCAAGGTACCGGACTGGGGCTTTCTATTTGCAAGAGTATTGTAGAACGTCTCGGTGGCCGTATTGAAGTTAGCTCGGAACTGGGACAAGGTAGTACGTTTGCGCTTTATCTGCCTTATCAGGAGATACCGGTAGAAGTTGCCGAACGGAGTCTTTCTACTAAGATTGATTCTGAATCCGTACGTCATAAAAAGATTTTGGTTGTGGAGGATATCGAATCGAACTTTGCCCAGTTGAATATCTTACTGAAGAAAGAGTATACTATTCTGTGGGTGCGTAACGGACAGGAAGCAATCAATAGCTTTATTCGGGAAAAACCGGACTTGATATTAATGGATATTCGTATGCCTGTGATGGATGGCATTCAGGCTACAGAGAAGATTCGAACTATTTCTCTTTCGGTTCCTATTATTGCAGTCACTGCCTATGCGTTCTATACGGAACAGCAACAGGCTATTCAGGCTGGATGCAATGCAGTTATCTCCAAACCATATTCTTTGGAGAAACTGAAAGAAACGATAGAAACCTATATCGGATAATTAATTTTCTAAAAGGAGACCAACATTCTGAAAGTTAGATTGTTATTAAAGTAATAATAACAATCTAATTTTTGTTGGAATATGGAGAAAGTGAAAAAGATAGTCCTCATCGGAGCTAGCGGCTTTGTTGGTTCCGCTCTGCTAAATGAGGCATTGAATCGTGGCTTTGAAGTGACAGCTGTAGTTCGTCATCCCGAGAAAATAAAGATAGAGAACGAGCATCTGAAAGTAAAGAAAGCGGATGTCTCTTCGCTCGATGAAGTATGCGAAGTTTGCAAAGGAGCGGATGCCGTTATCAGTGCATTCAATCCGGGATGGAATAATCCTGATATATATGACGAAACCATCAAAGTATATCTGACTATCATTGATGGAGTGAAGAAAGCGGGAGTAAATCGCTTCCTGATGGTAGGTGGTGCCGGATCACTGTTTATTGCGCCGGGATTGCGACTGATGGATTCGGGTGAAGTTCCTGAGAATATCCTGCCCGGAGTTAAAGCTTTGGGAGAGTTTTATTTGAATTTCCTGATGAAGGAGAAAGAGATTGACTGGGTATTTTTCTCTCCGGCAGCAGATATGAGACCGGGAGTACGCACCGGACGTTACCGTTTGGGCAAAGATGATATGATTGTGGATATCGTGGGTAACAGCCATATTTCTGTAGAAGACTATGCGGCTGCAATGATCGATGAGTTGGAACATCCCAAGCATCATCAGGAGAGATTTACGATTGGATATTAATGAAAAAATGGCTTGAAACATACAATACAGAGTATGATTCAAGCCATTCTGTTATGATGGATATATCTCTTATATTCTATCGAGCACAGTCTTAATCAGTGTATCGATTGTATTCTTATATCCGGTATTAGCCTCTTTGATCAGTCGGTTGGCTATCACCATGCAGACGGTCATTGCCTTATGTCCCATCAGTCGGCTAAGTCCTGCAAGTGCCGAACTTTCCATTTCAAAGTTGGTAATCTTAAAGCCTTTATATTCAAATGCTTCAATCTTATCATTTTGTTTCGGGTCTGCTAACGGAATACGGAGCTCACGTCCTTGTGGACCAAAGAAGCCTCCTGCGGCAATCGTTACACCACGTACCATATCTTCTTTAGCAATCCGGTCAATCAGTTCTTCACTGGCATCAATAACATAAGGCGCAGGGGCACACATATTTCCCGACCAGCCCATGTGATTAAGGAAAGCACGTTCGAAAGGAAGATCGCATACCGCATTGCGTCCGGCATAGAAATTCAATAATCCGTCGAAACCGATAGATTTCTGTGAACAGACGAAGGTGCCTACTGGAGTATTTGGCTGCAAGCCGCCGCACGTACCGATACGTACTAACTCCAGTTGGCGGAACTTTTCTTTTTCTTCCCGTGTCTCGAAGTCGATGTTGGCAAGCGCATCCAGTTCGTTCATAACGATGTCGATATTATCGCAACCAATTCCGGTAGAAACCACTGTGATTCGTTTACCTTTATATGTACCCGTGATTGTTTTGAATTCGCGGCTTTCCACTTCACATTCTTTGTTTTCAAAGTGAGAAGCTACGAGTGCTACACGTCCGGGATCTCCTACAAGGATTACTTTATCTGCCAGCCATTCGGGCTTTACGTGAAGATGGAATACCGAGCCGTCTTCGTTGATAATCAGTTCAGAGGATGGAAAGTACTTTTTCATGTTATTGAACGGTTTTAGTTTTACAATAAGTCGTATATAAATAGAAACGCCGGAACCGGATTTTAGTTCGGAAGAGGTATCTTTCTTTTGCAAGTTTAAAGAGAAGATACGCTGATGAACTGAATAGAAATCGGGTTCCGGCGTTGGGTAGACTATTTACTCAACGGCTGGTTGGTGGCACCACCAGCCGTTGGTTTGGCAATGTTTTCGCGCATTGAAGTATCAGCTTCGATATTTTTCATACGGTAATAATCCATTATACCCAGATTGCCGCTACGGAAGGCTTCTGCCATTGCTTTAGGTACTTCCGCTTCCGCTTCGATTACTTTGGCACGCGCTTCCTGTGCTTTAGCTTTCATTTCCTGTTCGGAAGCGACAGCCATTGCACGACGTTCTTCTGCTTTAGCCTGTGCGATGTTCTTGTCTGCATTAGCCTGGTCAATCTGCAAAGCTGCACCAATGTTCTTACCTATATCGATATCCGCGATATCAATAGACAGAATTTCGAAAGCAGTTCCTGCATCCAATCCCTTACGAAGTACGAGTTTAGAGATAGAATCCGGATTTTCGAGTACTGACTTGTGGTTTTCCGAAGAACCGATAGAGGAAACAATACCTTCACCTACACGGGCAAGGATGGTATCTTCTCCGGCACCACCGACCAACTGCTTGATGCTGGCACGTACCGTTACACGAGCTTTCGCTATCAGCTGGATACCGTCTTTGGCTACCGCAGTAACAGGAGGAGTATCAATCACTTTCGGGTTTACAGACATCTGAACAGCTTCAAACACATCACGTCCGGCAAGGTCGATAGCGGTTGCCATCTGGAATGACAGCTCAATGTTGGCTTTCGATGCGGATACCAGCGCATGTACTACTTTTTCTACATGGCCTCCGGCAAGGTAGTGGGCTTCCAGTTCATCACGGGTGATGTTCTTCAATCCGGCTTTGTGGGCTTCGATCATGCCCGGAACAATGATATACGGCGGAACATTACGGATACGCATCAGGAAGAGTTGAATCAACGAGATGTTAACGCCTGATACTTTAGCCGACAACCAAAGGAAGAACGGCACATAATGGAAAAATAGTATTAGGAAAATAATACCTCCAACAATCAGAACGATAGGTAAGTACAAAGATGTTTCCATTGATAATTTATATTAAGTGAATATTATATTTTGTGTTTCTCAACCAGAATGGTACCGTCAGTAATGCGGCTCACAATGATGGGAGTTTTTTCATTGAGGAAGCCATCTATCGATCTTACTTCCACGATGTTACCGTTAATCTCAGCATAACCGATTTGTGCCAGGCGGGTAGTGCTGATTCCTGTGTCGCCTACCTTGACGCTCTTTTCCGCACTGCGGTCTACTTTCGAGTCAATATCTTTTTTCAAAGCCAGCTTATCCAGCATCTTCGAACGCATGAACCAGACAAGCGAACCGATACAGGCGACAGCCGATATCCCTAAAGTGATAAATCCTCCTGCCATACCCAGATTGGCGAAAGCGTAATAGTTGGCATAGAGAATACAAGCAAGTGCTGAAATGCCAGCCAGGCTAATCCCCGGAATGACAAACAGTTCAACCAAAAATAGTATTACTGCAGCAATGATGAGAACGGTGATAATCAGTATGTCCATAACTCTGTATTATTTTGATTTTGTTTTTTCGGCATTACGCACACTTACTCCAAGAGCATCCAGCTCTTCATTCATTTGCAGAATTCTTTTTTCCAGATCAAGGATTGCGGGAGCAAGTTTTTCTTTTCCTTGTTGATTGGCGCTTGCATATTGCTGGCGCAGACCGTTCAGTTTATCTTCCTGTTGCAGATAATCTTTTTCCAGTTGCCGGTAACTTTGGAACAGTAGCTTTGCTTTGGGTGATTTGAAGTCACTCAACTGATAATAGGTCGTGCTATCATCGATGACAAACTCGAAATCAACCACACGACGTTCCTGTGGCTTATGATTGATTGCCTCTTTCAGACGTTGCAGTGCCTCCGTTACTGTATTTTCATCTTTCCAAGTTTCCTTCAGCGAATGAATCTGTGCCAGACGGATCATCTGTTGCGGGTCCATCGCCTCATAATTATAAGTCTGTTTAGACGAATTAGGAATGAACACATAGATGCAGACCTTCTCTTCGGGCTGGAAACGGTCGGAGGCAAACCAACCCAGATTATTGTATTCGTCGATGACGTACATATAATCATTATAAGGTGAATTGAACGGCATTCCCACATTTTCCGGCGTCAGATAAGAGTCCGTATTTGTGTTGTAACGAGTGACAAAAATATCATATCCTCCCAGTCCTTCGCCATCGGTTGCATAATAAATAGTAACACCATCCGATAAAACAAACGGGTAGTTGGCGTTTCCGGATTCGTTGATGCTGCCGGGCAACGGGCGACCGTTGCTCCATTCATTCAGTAATTTATTTTTGGAGAATATATCCAGATTTCCTCTTTCTCCCTTTTCGCTATAATAGATTTTATTACCGATTTCTGTTTCATAAACTGTTCCCGGATGATCTCCTTCGGTCTGGAAGAATTCGTTGAATGTAAATAGCTTGCCAGACTCTTCACTGATCTTGTATGCGCTCTGGAAATTTGCTTTATCTACCACGAAACTGTCAATAATGCACACGTCTTCTACTCCTTTGAGCATACGCAGGTCAGCTTTGCTCTTTTCCAATAGAGCTTCAGCTTCTTCCGTCGATCTTTTGCGTTTGCTGAGGTCGGCGATATATTCTTCAAAGCAGTTGACTGCATCTTCGAAACGATAAGTATCATTGTAAGCTTGTCCCAGATAGAGTTGTCCACCGGCTACCCGTCTTTTTACAGCGGTTTCGAGATACTTCACGGCTTCTTCCGGTTCTCCGGTTTTCAGGCAGCAGACACCGTACCAATAGCTGTAGTTACCATTGGATGGTTGAGATTTGGCATATTTCTGAAATACGGGTTTGGCTTGTTCGTAGTCACCTTTTGTAAATAAGGTGCGTGCCTGTTCCAATGTTTGTGCAGATGCTCCTCCAAGGAAGAAACTGCAAATTAAAAATAGAATATATTTTCTTTTCATTGTTTTATTCACTAATCCATGCATCAATTGTTCAAAAGTACAAATTTATTAGAAATAAACCCTTTTTCAGAGATTCTATTATGTTAATTCTTCTTTAAATCATTCTTTTCGCTTACTTTTGCAGCCGATTTTTGAAGATATGACACAATTTACGGAAGAAGAGAAGACGATCCGCCGTATTGAACGGCGATTCAATAAAGGAGTGGTGCAGTATGGACTGATAGAAGAAGGGGACAAAATCCTTATCGGACTGTCGGGCGGGAAAGATTCGTTGGCACTTGTAGAGTTGCTGGGCAAGCGGGCGCGTATTTATAAGCCTCGGTTTTCTGTGATAGCTGTCCATGTGGTGATGAATAATATTCCTTACCAAAGTGATACTGAATATCTGAAAGCATATTGTGACTCTTTTGGAGTGCCTTTTGTGCAGTACGAAACGTCCTTTGATCCTGCTACGGATACGCGCAAGTCTCCCTGCTTTCTTTGTTCCTGGAATCGTCGGAAAGCTCTGTTTACGGTTGCCAAGGAGCAAGGATGCAATAAGATTGCTTTAGGACATCACATGGATGATATTTTGGAAACATTGTTGATGAACATTACTTATCAGGGGGCATTCAGTACGATGCCGCCTCGCTTGGTGATGAAGAAATTTGATATGACAATTATCCGACCGATGTGTATGGTGCACGAGGCTGATCTGATTGAACTGGCTGCATTGCATGACTACCGGAAACAAGTGAAGAATTGTCCTTATGAATCACAGTCCAGCCGAAGTGATATGAAGGGTATTCTGCGACAGTTGGAAGCGATGAATCCGGAAGCTCGCTACAGCTTGTGGGGGAGCATGACGAATGTGCAGGAAGAATTGTTGCCGGATAAAATAGACTGATAATTACTAATTTTAGTATATAATAAGATGAAAGGTTTCTATACAATTTTATTACTCATTGTATCCAATGTCTTTATGACCTTTGCATGGTATGGGCATTTAAAGATGAAACAAGAGTATTCTTGGTTTGCTGCTCTTCCGTTGATAGGTGTGATTACCTTTAGTTGGGTTATTGCATTTTTTGAATATTCTTGTCAAATACCGGCGAATCGTATCGGCTTTGTCGGGAATGGCGGTCCATTCTCGCTGATGCAGTTGAAAGTGATTCAAGAGGTGATTACTTTGATTATATTTACTGTTTTTACCACTGTTTTTTTTAAGGGAGAAACATTGCACTGGAACCATCTGGCAGCATTTGTTTGCCTGATTGCAGCTGTTTATTTTGTGTTTATGAAATAATTGTTTCAGCCACTCTGAAACAGAGGCTTCGTTTGGCTTCAACAGAGGTGCTGTTTTATATAAACGGAGGCTCTATTCGTATGAAATGGAGCCTCCGTTTATATGCTTATTTGCAAAGCATTTTTCTATTTGGCATCAGGCATATATCGTTTCATACCATCCGTATAGTAAGTCTTAAACTCTCCATTCTCGCCGCTATATATAAAGTAGGCATCGATCATAGGATTTGCTTTACAGAATTTTTCGGCTTCTTCCAGTTCCATTACCATGAAAGAGGTAGCCAAAGCATCAGCCGTCATACAGTCTTCGGCAATCACAGTAGAAGATAGGATACTGTGCTGTACCGGATAACCTGTTCTGGGGTCGATGGTATGAGCATACTTTTTGCCATCCTTATAATAATAGTTGCGGTAGTTTCCCGAAGTAGCCATACCTAAATCTGTCAGGTTGAGTACTACTTGTATATCTTGCTTAACAGCTAATGAGTCGTCGTACGGCTTGTTTATTCCGATACGCCACAGATCTCCTGTCGCATTTTTACCTTTTACTACTACTTCACCACCTATATCTACCATATAGTTTTTGATTCCTTTCCGATCGAGTAGACGGGCTATTACATCTACCGAATAGCCTTTTGCAACCGCACTGCAACTTAACATTACACGCGGATCTTGCTTGACTACCTTTCCGTTTTCCAGCTTCACTTTTTCGTAACCGGTAATCTGTAGCAGGCTGTCTATCATCAATGAATCAGGGAAGGCGCCTTTCTTAAAGCCAAATCCCCAGGCATTGGCAAGAGGGGCTATCGTTATGTCAAAAGCTCCTTTTGTTTCACGGGAGATTTCCATAGAACGGTTGAAGCAAGTTTGGAAAAAGCTGTCTGTCACCAACTCTTCGTTGCGATTGACGCGACTAATGACCGAACTGTCATTGAACGGTGAGAGAGACTGGTCGAAACGTTTTAATTCCGCTTCAATCTCCGGTTTCAGATCAGCGTCATGTTGATACGCGATCTTGTATACTGTCCCAAACACAAAACCACTGGCGGTATTAAACTCTGCTTTTTGGTTACGTCTGGCTAATATCCAGATCGTTGCCAAGATGAGGAAGGCCAGCCAAAGGAAACTCTTTTTTGTTTTCATACGTTTTTCTGTTTTTTTTATTAGAGGAACCAATGCTTATTATTGTAAGAATAGATGTTCTATCAATATTTTTAATCCGATAGCGACTAGAATGATGCCGCCCCATAATTCCGCCTTTAATTTCCGTGCACATCCACAACCACATTTGATACCGAAGTAAAGGCCAATGAGCGACATGACGAATGATACGAATCCGATGATAAGGATAGGAGAGAGGATTTCGGTATAGTTGTTGATTCCGAGCAGGGCAAAGGAGATGCCTATTGCCAGTGCATCGATACTTGTCGCTATCGCCATTGTGAATACGACTTTCGGACTTGCGGGGTTAAATGTCTGACGGCAGTCCTCGTCTTTAAAAGATTCAAGAATCATACGTCCGCCCAAGAAGGCAAGGATAGCGAAGGCGATCCAGTGGTCTACGCTTTCTATCAGGTGGCTGAAAGTCTTTGCAAACATCCATCCAATGAATGGCATCAGAGCCTGAAAAAGTCCGAACGCCAAAGCCATGACCAGCATCGGTCTCCATTGAGTACGTTTCAAAATAATACCGCTTGCAATTGAAACAGCGAAACAATCCATCGCTAAGCCTATTGCAAGCAGCCAAATCTCTAATCCTGTCATTATTCTTTAAAGAGGTAATTTGTAAATAAGGGAATAGGTAATTCCCATGTTATTTGATTTAAATTTTCCGTAGCCGGGCACATACCAAGGATTGGCGTATTCATTGGTCGAAGCATTTGTCTTATATTTCATGCGTACAGACCAGCCCATATTGAAATTCTTATAAATGCGTACTTTGACACCTACCACTAATTCAAACCACTGCATAGACCCTTTCATCCCTAAATGACTGAAAGGAACGCTTCCTCCCCAGTAGTCGTCTTCCAGACTCGGATTTCCGATGCTTCCTCCCCAAATAGGGTCGTCAACCGGCAGGGTCGATACATCATACTTGAATGAACTGAACGCATAGCGGAGACCTACATATAGATAGCTGTTTTTCTCCTTTTTCTTTGCCATCGTGTTATAGTCTACACCAATCCGGAAGAATGGGGCGGTCTTACTTTTGTAGTGTATTCCCGTTTCATTCCATGTATCTGTTCCTCCCATACCAAACTCGATAGTCGGGATGAACTTGTTTTTAAGGTTGACGCCTATGCTGACTTCGGAACTCATGAAGTCGCCACCTAGCATTTTACTTCCGATGCCGTATATGTCCACACCGACATACGTCCCATTATAAAACGGGATGGTATCGACTACAGCCTCTTTCTTCTTCTGGTCTCTTTTCTGTACAGGACCCGGTCGTTGTTGTTGCTGTTGTGCAATTGACGGTAATCCAATACAAAAGAGGAGCAGCACACTACTCAATCGTAGGAGGCGTGCGGTCGCGATATCTATAGAATATTTGTAAATTCTCAATTTCATTTGTATTGGCTTCTTTGTTTGATATATGAAGTGAGTCTATTTTTTCCTGATCTGCGGTTTTTCTCGGATTGCCGTATCTCGCACTGAGAATGTTTTGTTTCATCATATACCCACATTCCATTGACTGGAAATACGGAGTGTTTTGTTGTACAATAATTAATGTATCGACGTCATTCGGTTTACGGTCCGGATCGTAGCGGAAAATAAAAACAGTAGTATCGCTGGTATAGCGTAACGGTAACATCAGCGTATGTACTTTTTTCTGGTTGTTGAGAATGATTGAGTCTGTTCCCAATGCTGTAATTGTTAATGAGTCCAGTGTGTCATTTACCCTGAGATCGGTTATCTCGTCAATTGTGTACAATGTGCAGTACATCATGGGGCGTCCCGCCAGCGAACAATCATTTTCGTCCGAACACGAACTGCCGATGCTTATACCTGCACCAACAATTACTACTATTAAAAAGATACGAATTAAATTCTTCATAATCGGTTATTGGGCGTGAATTAAATTTTCTTTTCTATCTGATAATTGTTCCGTTCGGGGGCATTACGTGAGATCAGTTCTCCCAGGAATCCGGCAAGGAATAACTGTGTGCCGATAATCATCGCTGTGAGCGATAGATAGAAATAAGGAGAATCGGTTACAAGCCGGTAGGGGAGACCGTTGTACATTGCGTGCAGTTTACTGACACCTACCATGATAACGGAGATCATTCCGATAAAGAACATAAGCGATCCTAATAATCCGAAGAAATGCATCGGCTTCACTCCGAATTTAGACAGGAACCAAAGAGAAATCAAATCCAGATATCCGTTGAAGAAACGGTTGAATCCGAATTTGGTAGAGCCATATTTACGTGCCTGGTGGTGCACTACCTTTTCACCTATCTTCTGGAATCCGGCATTCTTAGCAAGGTAGGGGATATAGCGGTGCATTTCGCCATATACTTCGATATTTTTCACGACATCTTTGCGATAGGCTTTCAGACCGCAGTTGAAGTCGTGCAGGTTTGGAATACCTGAAACTTTGCGTGCGGTAGCATTGAATAACTTTGTCGGCAGTGTCTTTGATAGCGGATCATATCTTTTTTGCTTCCATCCGGACACCAGATCGTATCCGTCTTCCGTAATCATCCGGTATAATTCCGGTATTTCGTCCGGGCTGTCCTGTAAGTCGGCATCCATTGTGATCACCACATCTCCTTGTGCTTCTGCAAATCCGCAGTAGAGTGCTGGCGATTTACCGTAATTGCGGCGGAACTTGATGCCTTTTACGCAGTCCGATTGGGCTTTGAGTTTTTCTATTACCTCCCATGAACGGTCTGTACTTCCGTCGTTAACGAAAATCACTTCGAATGAGAATCCGTTGGCTTTCATTACCCGTTCTATCCAAGCGTAGAGTTCGGGCAGTGACTCTTCTTCATTGAATAATGGGATTACAACTGATATATTCATTTTTAATAATTATGAATTACGAATTATGATTGGGCCGGGGTATTGTTTTCCGGTCGTGCTTTCTTCATTACCATCAATCCGGTAGGAATGGCCAGTAAACTTCCCCAGAATACATCCCATGACAGGAGTTGCATGGTAATATTGATGGAAGTAAGTGAACGGGCAGTATCTATCGTTTCTTTTATTATCTCTTGATTTTCCATCAAAGCGGGTGTTTTAGTCATCAGTTCGTCCCATAACTGGATATAGGAGTTGATGATAAAGCCGTGGTCAATGAACTGGAAATAGGCGTAGTGTGCAACGGCTACCAGCAGGGAAGCAAACATATACATGAATATGGTAAAGAGAACCGCATGAGAGAATTGGATACTTCCTCCACATATTTTGTCACGATACATCTTCACGTAGTGATAACCAATGAACGGCACTGCCAACGTCAGGATTACAAATAATAGTGAAAGGAAAGGGATGTGAAATCCCAACGGAAATAAAATGAACTTCAATATCCAATAGATTCCCATATACGTGCCAAAGTGCATGGCATATTTCTGTAAATAGCTTCTGTTCTCTGTCATCTTCATT
>OGWS01000521.1_pt1 | contig 39349 bp, 59 predicted proteins | sample 1576111 | NCBI WGS metagenome assembly OGWS01 (sample SAMEA3541534, study PRJEB24748) | human gut metagenome | biome: human gut; feature: human-associated habitat; material: faeces | place: China | collected 2012
CCATTTGACTACGATTTGACAACGCTTTTTTGAGATGTTGTCAAAGACTGGCAGCTTTTTCAAAGATTTCTACGCTGCGTTCTGCCATTTTTTCGGTGGCGTGAGTGTAGATCTGCAAGGTGGTGTTGATATCAGCGTGTCCCAGGCGCATCTGGACATCCTTGATATCGGCACCATTTTCTATTAAGAGGGTGGCGTGAGTGTGCCGGAGGGAATGATAGTCGAAAGCCATATTCAGTTCATGGTGGATTACCCTTGCGCAGTATTTAAAGGAGTCGGGGCTGATAAATTCCCCGTTTTCCCGGACGCACAGGAAGTCCACGCGTTGTAGGGCACAGCTAATGCTGTGTTCAACCGGAACAATCCGGTATATACCATTTCCTTTTTCATCTTTCTCCGGTTTTAGATAATAATCTGTGTAATATTCGCCATAGAGAAGCCGGTTCTTTTTCTGTGTGACCAGAGCATGCTTTAACGCTTTGTAGAGAGCATCTCCAAATTTGATGGTGCGGATGGAATTGATTGTTTTTGGTGTTCCAAAGTACCAGGCTGATTTTTCTTCCTTCTTTCCCTTCTGTTCCAGCACCTTACGGACATCAACCCCATAATTTCGTTTTACGATAGTCTTTTTGACGGACAGAGTGCGGTTTTCCATGTCGATATCATCCCAGCATAACGCAAAGGTCTCGCTGAGACGTAAACCGGTATAATAGGCAATCATAAGCGGCAGATAAAAATTGCTGTCTTCCGGAAAACGTTCCAGAATTTTTTTAAATTCGTCTGGACGGATAACATAGCGCTGTTTTGGAGCTTTCTCAAATTTTGGCAGTTTTATCCGGGCGCAGGGGTTTTCTCTGACATACTGCAGCGGTTCTATAGCATATTCATAGGCAGCCGATAATACTCGCAAGATTCCAAGGACGGATGATTTTGCCAGGCCGTCAATCTTTAACTGATTCACATATTCCTGTATGGCAGCAGTGGTCAGCGATTTTAGCCGGTACTGCCCGAAACGTGGCTTTAACCGATTCTCTACAATATAGAGATAACCAAGCTGCGTATTGTATTTTAAATTCGTTTTGCAATAATTATCAAACCAGTAATCCAGATAGTCGGACACGCTGAGTTCAGACGGAGTGAATGACTGGCCGGAAGAGTTGTATTCATTCATTGCTGCAGTGCCGGCCGTCAGAGCCTCAGCCTTGGTACGGAATCCGCCTTTTGAGATAGATTTTCGTTTCCCGTTCACCGGCGCAGCTTCAAAGCTGTATTGCCATGTAGATCCACGTTTCCTTGTTCTTAATTGTCCCATATATCATTCTCCTTTCGCGTGGGTGTTGCGATGTCGCAACACCTAAAAATGAGTACAAAAATAGCACCCCTTGCCAGAGTGCTCTGAGAATGATATAATTCAAGTGTTGGGATTGAAAATATCTTTCTGGAGCAATCTGGTAAGAGCAATCTATGTAAAGCCGTTCGGTATTGGCGTACCGGGCGGTTTTGCATTTTATGCGGAGAGTAAATCTAAAGATTCTTTTTTATCGCGTTTACTCCACAGAATTGAATTTGCATTGTAGTTTGCAAGAGCATCAACAATACTTTCATTAAAACCATTGGTATCATTTAATAAAACAATTAATTGGCTATCCTGCTTCCTTGTGCTTTTAGTATCGTTCCAAGAGAAAAGAGCATTTCCAATTGTGGTTTTTGTCGGATTATTAATTGCCATGCATAAGCGCTCTGGCTTCGATTTTGTTCGCTGGAGAACAAAATCATAACTATGAAAGAACCCTGACTTTCCTCTAAACTGAACGTCTTCTGTGCAATAAATATTGTTTTTGAGAAAATAATTCTGGATATCTTCAAGGAATAAAGATGAGACTTTATTCCGAGAAGTCATATATAAATCACTAACCCGAATCATGGCTTGCACAAACATGTGCTTTGCCTGAGGAAAATCATGTATGGAAGCAGCTGCTATTAACTCGTTTTTGTCGAGCTTAACACCGTATTGGGATAAGATACTTTGCAATTGTTTCTTCCTGTTGGACGTTAACTGGAAGCCGGACATTGTAAGGCTGCTCAATGTTTGCCCATCATCTGAGAAGAATATAGTATCTCCTTCTTGTCGAACATATAATTGAAAATAATCATTATGTGTATCCAAGAAAGGAGTAGTGATTTCATAGTATTCTCCCATTTTGGTAAATGTTATTTCGTTTTTTAACCAATCAGCGTATTGATTGATGCATTTTTGAATATCCATAACGCACGCTCCTTTCTATGGAAAAATTAAAATAGATCCATTTGGTGATTAATAGCGGGTGGATTCACAATGTGAAATTTTTCCAGAAACAATAGTGTATTTTCTACAAAATCATTTGATGATAAATCATCTGCCGGAAACGCATTTCTAATCCCGTTTTCTTGCGTATAATAATGCCAATGTGAACCAGTAATTTTTTGACCGTCTGGATTAATATGTATATTGCCAGCATTTATATGTAACTCCAATAGTATTATACCATTTTTGGCAATCCTAGCACCATAATTATACTTTTCTTTATTTATTTTTCCTCTAAAAATTTTAATAATAAAAGAATCTTTTGTTTGAATACTATCGGCATTGAATTCAACATCAGCTCCTTTGTCTGGAGAATTCAAAACGTCTAACAAAGTTTGTTTCGCAAGATTAATTAGCTGTTTGGCTTCTTCAGTTGTTAAGGGTTCCATATCGTTCTCCTCAATTATTTTAATCTCAATTCAATTAATTCTTTCGGGTACCCAGTACATCGGCAAAACTTTTCTATGACAATCAGCGCTGGGTCACATAGCCCTTTCAATCGCATCTGCATCAGCTTTGCCAAAATCATCCCGCATGATGTGCTCCAGGGCGTGCTGATATGCGATCATCTGCCTGGCCTGGCTGATCCGGGCGTTTATGATAATGGTAAAGCTGCCGTCTTCGTTCGGATGCACTTCTTCTTCCACAGCGGTATCCATATCAAGAAAGTATACCCCGATGGCTTCTGTCAGCAGTGGGTTATTCATATAATTCTCCTTTGCTTAACACGGTTCGTCAGGATCGCCCTTTTCCTGAGCTTTCAGGCTCTTCATAAATTCGATGTGTGCTTTCAAGCGTTCCGGCGGGATGTCTCTGGCAACGTGGAAGAGGGTGCGCAGCTCTGGGTTCTCAAATGCTTCCTGTGCGATCTGGCGGGTCTCATCGTTTAAGTAGTAAGGCATTTCTGATTGTTGCATGTCATTGTGGTCTTCGACCAAATCAGCTTTGGATATGCCAAAGTAATTTGCCATTAGTTCTATTTTATCAATACGTGGATAAGAATTTCCTTTTACCCAGTCTGTAAAGGTAGTATATTTGACGCCTAAAGCATCACACATTTCCTGTCTGGTTTTATCGTATTTCTCCATATAATAGCGAATGTTTTTTGCCATTATTTCTTTATTTCCAAGATTACTCATAAACGCAACCTCCTTATGCCTTGATTATATGATTAATCCGTAAAAAAATCAAGATAAACTTAAAAAATTACGAAAAAACCGTTGACATTACGATTAAACCGTAGTATAGTGGGCATAGAAACAGAAAGGAGGGAACAAACGTGCAGAAAGTAAAATCCCGCTTCACATTGAAAACTGCCCGGGAAATGAAGCGATACACCCAGGAAGAAGCGGCAAAACGCATTGGCGTAAGCGTGGATACGCTCGGAAATTATGAGCGCGGTAAGAGTTATCCGGACATTCCGGTGTTGCGAAAAATCGAAGAGGTTTACGGTATTCCGTATGAACAGCTTATTTTTTTACCCTTGGATTACGATAAAATCGTAAATCTGATATAAGAAAGGAGGTGGGAAAGTAGTGGTGATATCTGCAGGAAAAAATCTACGATTCCAGATAGCAAAAAATCTGCTGTCTGCACATAAGCAGATAGCAGATTCGGGGAATATTAACGCCCTAATTGTACTGACAAAGTTTATGTTAAAGATTTCCAAGCAGTTCGATAACGAACTCCTTGAATTTTGGCCAAAAGAACAAACTTGCAGTTCCGAAAGTCCACCAGATGAAAGTTAATAAGACATTGCATGCTTTAAATAAAGTTTTTTCTTGGTTGAAGCCAAGATATGTAAGCAAGCGTCTAGGGGCGAAAATGACGGAGTTAATCCAATAAGCTGGGCTGAATGTTTCGAAAATACGTTGGCGGTAAGTACCTTCTGCTTCATAAAACATTCGAATGGCGCCTCCTGATATGTCTGGATTTGTGCTAGGAAAATTAGTGAAAATATCAGCATTAAAGCTTGCAACTCGACCATAGCCAACGCTTTGAGCAGTTGGAATTGAAATATTTTTAATTCCAGCTTTCTTGAAAAGAGAAATTACTTCATTTTTATATGTTGGGAATTTAGGCGAGTTACCCGCAAGCCATTCTAAATGCATTTTGCTTAAACGTTGTATGCGGAAAAAATAGTAAGTATTTGTTGTTGTCTTATATATTAAGACAGCGATGAAAAAAAATATGATTTTGTTCATGTGTTAAAAATCTCCATTCCATTAAGGCATTATAGCATATGTGAGATAACGGAGACAAGGTTCAATTGAGGGCTTGTTGGAGTAAATCCAGAGTGTACAGTGGATTACCTGTTTGTAACAGAGTAGGAGGTGAGGAAGATGTTCAATACAGTGATTTCTTTTGGAAATGGCATTTCTGTTTCCGAAGAGGTACTGGAGAAAACTGTCGAAGAGATTTTACAAACAATAAAGTCTGAACTTCCGGAGGAAGCTCAGACCTATGAAGTTTACGAGTCTGTTTTATGTAGATGTAAGGACCGGTTAAAGAGCGGGCGGATTGTGTTATAGCATCTTTTCTACCATATCCTGGAGCGCATAGGAGATGATTTTCAGCTCTTTATCTTTGGTAGATGCTCGGCTATGAGTTAAATCGGCATCTGCTTTGATATTGAGAACAAAAGAATCGGTATATGTCTTGTTATTAGCTTCGTAGGAGATGTTTATAGCGATTGGTTTTGGATCTTCAAATATTTCGCGTTGGTTTACATTACAAACGAAGGATTGATTTGGAGCAATGAAAGTATCTTTGATGTGTTCAAAAGGAATGTATTTTGGGCTGTAGGAGCACTTAGCTAAATCAAAATCGCAGGAAAAACTGGTAATGCGAGCCCCTGTTTGACCAAAATTTTTGATGACCAGGTAGTACATAGGAGATTGAAAGTTGGTTGCAGCGGTGTAAACAACTATGTATGGACGAGTTGATTCTTCAACCATTTGATGGTTTTGACGCAAGGTGACAACAGATATTATGACTGCGATTGTGCTGATGATTGTTGACAAAAGTATTCCGAGCAACTGAATTATATCGGACGGGCTGAGTGAACTAAGCAGGCCGGTGAACATAGTGTCGGAAGCGGATGCAAGTTGTGTGAGAAACATAAAAACCTCCGTAGTATGAATTTGATAAAGAAATTGTATCACGGAATATGCAGGAAAAGCAACGAGGGAGGTGTAAGAAGATGGTAAGAGCATACGAACCATTGTACACAGTAAAAGAAGCTGCGAAACTTCTGCGGGTTAATCCGCAGGCGGTATACCGGCTGATTAACGGAAAACAGCTTGTGGCTCTGCGCCTTGGACTGATCAAGATCCGTGGCAGTGACCTGGAGCGCTTTATTGAGCAGTATCCGGCATACGAGCCAGAGGAGGGAGGTAATCAGAGTGGCGAAGCTTAATTTTATCCAGTCCCAGCACCCGCGGATGCTGAGCTACGTGGAGTGCCGGAGTGATCCGGTTGCAGAACCGGCGCCGAAGAAGGCATTACCAGACCGGCTGGGTGATCTGGCTGTGGATGTGATGGTTGTAGCTGCAGCGTTCTGCGGCGCGACCGGTTTTATGTTCTGGGTGTTTATTATTTTGGCGTTGGCGTAGGAAGGGGTGAGAAGCATGGTAAAGGTTACGTTTGAGCAGGACGGTGTGACCGATAGTGTGGAGAGCGGCAAATTTGTCTTAGCAGTCATCGGCGAAGATACCGAAAAAAATCTGCTCTGTGCGTATGGCAAGGCGAGCGACACAGCATTAATGCAGGCGGTTATTGCATTTGTTAAAGGCGTTGTTGGGAGTGCTATTGATCTGGATAACCAGACAAGAGTTTATAAGGCGCTTCGGGCGCTGGCTGACACCGAAATTAAGCGCCTGCAGAAAAAAGAAACCCCGGAAGCGGCAACTTCCAGGGAATCAAGAAAATAAAAATATTATTTTACACCCCAATTATAGATTGGGAGAAATGGAGAGTCAAGATGGTAAAGGTAATTATTGAAAATGATGGTGAACGCAAGGAATTAAGCGGTGATTTTACTTTAGTAACGGTTGTATCCGACGAAGAGAACAGATATAACACAGACTGTGCTATTGTCGGAGAATTCGACAAAAATCAATTTCCGCATTTTCTCGCACACACAGTGTTTGACAATATGAATTCCATTTATAAAGATGAAACGCCGACGGAACGTATCTTCCGGCTGGTTGAGTTTGAGAGCTACATGGAAGCTTTGGTTATGGGTGAAATCACAGAGAACAGAGATGCGCTGAATCTGTCAGATGAAGCAAATTTTATGCTGGATTTTATAAAACGCATGAAGGAAGAGGAGAAAACTCATGAAAATTAATAAACTCGAAATCGAGAATGTAAAACGCATTAAAGCAGTTAAGATCGAGCCGACCAAAGACGGTCTGACTATCATCGGAGGCAAGAACAACCAGGGGAAAACATCGGTCCTGGATTCCATCGCCTGGGCTTTGGGCGGTGAACGTTTCCGCCCTTCACAGGCCCAGCGTGAGGGTTCCGTAATCCCTCCAAACTTAAAGATCGTTATGGATAATGGTCTGATCGTAGAGCGCAAAGGAAAAAACAGTGATCTGAAGGTAACCGATCCATCCGGAAAGAAAGCCGGGCAGCAGCTGTTGAATGAGTTTATTGAACAGCTTGCCCTGGATTTGCCGAGATTCATGGAAGCAACCGGGAAAGAAAAGGCGAAGACCCTGTTACATATCATCGGCGTGGATGCAACGATCGTTGAGCTGGAAAAGAAGGAAAATGAGATTTTCAATTCGCGCCAGGCGATTGGCCGCATTGCGGACCAGAAAGAAAAGTATGCGAAGGAGCAGCCGTATTTTCCGGATGCTCCGGATGAACCGGTTGCCGCATTTGATTTAATCCGGCAGCAGCAGGAAATCCTGGCAAAGAACGGTGAGAATCAGCGGCTTAGACAGAACCTGCATAACCTGGAACAGGAACTGCAGCGGACCAATGATCAGTTGGCAGAGCTGCTTCGCAAGCAGAGCGATATTGAAGAAAAGGTTCGTGTGGCCAGATTATCTGCGGCGGATTTGCACGATGAATCTACGGCAGAACTGGAAAAGAACCTGGCCGAAATCGATGAAATCAACCGGAAGGTCCGTGCGAATCTGGACAAGGACAAAGCGGAGGAGGATGCGAAAAATTACCGGAACCAGTATAAAAAGTACACTGCGGAACTGGAAGATGTTCGCAAGGAAAAAGCAGATCTGCTTGCATCTGCAGAGCTTCCGCTTCCTGGTCTTTCTGTGCAGGACGGTGAGCTGATCTATAATGGAGCGAAATGGGATTGCATGTCCGGTTCGGATCAGCTGAAAGTTGCCACCGCCATTGTCCGGAAACTGAATCCAAAATGCGGTTTTGTATTATTGGACAAGCTGGAACAGATGGATCTGGACACACTGCAGGAGTTTGGTAAGTGGCTGGAAGCCGAAGGGCTGCAGGCGATCGCAACCAGAGTCAGCACAGGGGACGAATGTTCTGTCATTATCAGTGACGGATATGTTGAAGGACAGGAACATCCAGTGCAGGAGAAAAAGAAAACAGGCTGGCAGCCTGGAGTATTTTAGGAGGTATAGGTTATGCAGATCATTAAAGGGAAAATTCCCTGTGCAAAAAAGGTCCTGATCTATGGACCGGAAGGAATTGGAAAATCCACATTTGCAGCACAGTTTCCTGAGCCGGTGTTTATCGATACCGAAGGAAGCACCAAAGACATGGATGTGGCGCGTTTTGAAAAAGCAAGCAGCTGGACCATGTTAATGGAGCAGATCCGTTATGTGAAACAGAATCCGTCTACGTGTAAAACGCTGGTAATTGACACGGTGGACTGGGCCGAGCAGATGTGTGTCGCAGATTTGTGTGCACGCTACGGAAAAAAGGGCGTAGAGGATTTTGGCTATGGAAATGGCTATGTGTATGCAAAGGAAGAATTTGGCCGCTTCCTGAACGCGTTGGAAGAGGTCGTGGAAGCTGGTGTCAATGTGGTGCTTACGGCACATGCTCAGATGCGCAAGTTTGAGCAGCCGGATGAAATGGGATCTTATGATCGCTGGGAATTGAAGCTGGGAAAGAAAACATCATCCCAGACTGCACCACTTGCTAAAGAATGGGCTGATATGGTCCTGTTTGCAAACTATAAGACCTGGTCGGTGGCCGTCGATGATAAAGGCAAGAAACGCAAGGCACAGGGCGGTGCAAGAGTCATGTATACGAGCCATCACCCGTGCTGGGATGCCAAAAACCGGTACGGTCTTCCCGATGAAGCACCATTTGAATATGATGTGATCCGCCCGATCATCGAGGGCACAGAAGCAGCAAAGCCGGTAACCAGTTCTGCAGAACCGGTTGAGCCTCCACAGAGTCAGACAACACCGCCGCCGGTAACACAGCCGGTTGTTCCAGAGCCACAGGGGACTCCAGTTCAGCAGACCATGGATCTGACGCCGCCGCAGGCAGCTCCTGCAGATCCGGTTATGGGAGATATGAGCTCCTTCCCTCCGGATCCGCGTATTCCGAAGGCTTTGAGAGATCTGATGATCAATAACAATGTCTGCGAATGGGATATCCAGATGGTCGTAGAGGCCCGTGGATACTTCCCGGGAGATATGCCGGTTTACGATTATCCGGAAGATTTTATCCAGGGTGTTCTGGTTGGAGCATGGCCGCAGGTATTTGCAATGATCAAAGATATGAAAAAGAACGATTCAGTTCCGTTTAATTAAAGGAGGATTTTGATATGAATGAGAATAACAATGCAGCAGTTGAGCGTGAAGGAGAATTGGCGTGGGACGATACCATTCAGAAAGAAGCACCAGCATTTGAACCGCTTCCAGAAGGAGATTATGAATTCGTGGTAGAAAGCTTTGACCGTGGCCGTCATCCTGGAAGTGAGAAACTTCCACCATGCAACAAAGCAGTTCTGAAACTGCGCGTGAAGAGCACGGACGGCCGAGAGGTTACAGTTACCCACAACCTGTTCCTGCACACGATCACTGAAGGAATGCTTTCTGCATTCTTCGAGAGCATCGGTCAGAAAAAGAAGGGCGAGCCGCTTCGCATGAACTGGCAGATGGTACCGGGAGCAAAAGGACGTTTAAGACTGGGTGTCCATAAGTATACGAACAAAGACGGCCAGGAACGCACCAGCAACGACGTAAAGCGTTTCTATCCGTATGAATCACCGAAATATAAGGCAGGGAGTTTTTAAGCGATGAAGAAAAAGATGGAATTGCGTCCGTATCAGCAGGAAGCAAAGGACAGCGTTTTTGAACAGTGGGAAAAACTGAATAAAACTCTTGTAGTTCTTCCGACCGGCTGCGGAAAAACCATCGTTTTTGCAAAAATCACAGAAGAGTGTGTCAGACGCGGAAAACGCGTGCTGATCCTTGCACATCGGGGTGAATTACTGGAACAGGCATCCGATAAGATCTTAAAAGCGACAGGTCTCCGCTGTGCAGTTGAAAAGGCAGAAGAAACCTGCCTGGGTAGCTGGTACCGAATCACAGTTGGTTCGGTACAGTCCCTGCAGAGACCGAAGCGCTTGGCGCAGTTTAATCAGGACTATTTTGGAGCCATTATCATCGATGAAGCACATCACTGCATTACAGACGGTTATCAAAAAATTCTGCAGCATTTTCCAGATGCAAAGGTGTTGGGAGTAACTGCAACACCGGATCGTGGAGACATGCGAAACCTGGGCGAGTATTTTGAAAGCTTGGCATATGAGTACACCCTCCCGAAAGCTATCCGAGAAGGGTATTTATCACCAATTAAAGCGCTGACAATCCCGCTCCAGTTAGATCTTTCCGGCGTCACACTGCAGTCTGGTGATTTTAAGGTCGGAGAGATTGCAACAGCGCTGGATCCGTACCTGTACCAGATTGCGGAGGAAATGACCAAGTATTGCAAGGATAGAAAAACAGTTGTGTTTCTTCCGCTTGTCAAAACCAGTCAGAAGTTCCGGGACATCTTAAATGAAAAGGGATTTTTGGCTGCGGAGGTAAACGGGGAAAGCAAAGACCGGGCAGAGGTTCTGGAAGCGTTTGACCGCGGCGATTACAACGTCCTTTGTAACTCTATGTTACTGACGGAAGGCTGGGATTGTCCGTCTGTGGACTGCGTGGTAGTGCTTCGGCCGACAAAGGTCCGGAGCTTATACAGCCAGATGGTAGGTCGTGGTACTCGCTTAAATCCCGGAAAGAAAGATCTGCTCTTATTAGATTTCTTATGGCATACAGAGCGCCATGAATTATGCCATCCGGCAAATCTGATCTGTGAAAACGAAGAAGTGGCTAAGAAAATGACGGAGAACCTGGAAGAAGCTGCAGGCTGTCCGATCGATATAGAGGAAGCCGAGAAAAAGGCATTAGAGGATGTAGTGGCACAGCGTGAGGAAGCTCTGGCGCAGAGGCTTGCGGAGATGAAGCGGCGCAAGAAAAAACTGGTGGATCCGCTGCAGTTTGAAATGAGCATTCAGGCAGAAGATTTATCCGGATACGTCCCGGCATTTGGCTGGGAAATGGCACCGCCGACAGAAAAACAGAAAGCAACTCTGGAGAAGCTTGGAATCCTTCCGGATGAAATCGAAAACCAGGGGAAAGCAGTGAAGCTTCTGGAACGTCTGGATAAACGTATGGATGAAGGACTTTCCACACCAAAACAGATTCGTTTTCTGGAAAATAGAGGGTTCCAGCATGTAGGAACCTGGCAGTTTGAAAAAGCAAAGAAGATGATTGACCGGATCGCGTCAAATGGCTGGAAGGTACCGGAAAATATTAATCGACAGGAGTATCGGGGTTAAGGAGTGTAAGATATGGACAGCCAGTTTGATTTACAGGAAATAATTGAATACATTAATCCCGCAGAACTGAATTATCAGGACTGGGTCAATGTCGGCATGGCCCTGCAGCACGAAGGTTACAGCGTCAGTGTATGGGATAGCTGGAGTGCCAGGGATACCGGCCGATATCATGCCGGCGAATGCGAACGCAAGTGGCGGACTTTCCATGGTACCACAACACCGGTAACCGGCGGGACCATCGTTCAGATGGCCCGCGAGGCCGGCTGGGTGCCCGATCGTGGCCACGAACTGGGATGGGATGACACAATCTCACGCGAGGAAGGTGTCATCATAGACAAAAACTGGGTGGAAGCCCAGGAAATCAAAGAACCGGAAAACTGGGATCCCAAGGCCGAATTGATTACCTATCTGGAAACCCTGTTTGATTCAACCGATTCTGTTGGATATGTTACGCACTCATTTGAAAAAGACGGAAAATATATGCCATCGAAGGGCGTATGGGACCGCACTGCAGGGAAGCTGATCCAGCTGCTTCACGATGCAAAGGATATGCTGGATGTGATCGGGGATTATGATCAGAATGCTGGAGCGTGGATCCGCTTCAACCCATTAGACGGAAGAGGTTGTAAAAACGAGAATGTTACGGACTTTCGGTATGCACTTGTCGAGTCCGATACGATGGAAATTGAAAAACAGAATGCTGTCATCAGAGAACTGGAATTGCCAGTAGCCTGCTTAGTCCATAGTGGAGGCAAGAGCTTGCACGCCGTTGTGCGTGTAGATGCAGCGGACTATCCGGAGTATCGGAAGCGAGTAGATTATCTGTATCATATCTGTGAAAAAAATGGCCTGAAAGTAGATTCCCAGAACCGTAATCCTTCCAGATTATCCAGAATGCCGGGCATCATGCGAAATGGGAAAAAACAGTTTCTGGTGGACACCAACATCGGTAAACGTGACTGGAATGAATGGCATGAGTGGGTGGAAAGTATCAATGATGATCTTCCGGATCCGGAGAGCATGGCGGATGTATGGGATAATCTCCCGGACTTGGCTGCACCGTTGATTGACGGAGTGCTCCGGAAAGGACACAAGATGCTGATTGCTGGCCCGTCTAAGGCTGGAAAATCCTTTAGCCTGATCGAACTTACCATTGCCATTGCAGAAGGCCGTAAATGGCTATCCTGGCAATGCTCACAGGGGCGTGTGATGTATGTGAACCTGGAGTTGGACCGGGCAAGCTGTCTGCACCGCTTCAAGGATGTATATGCAGCGCTTGGATGGCAGCCGGAGCACCTTGGCAATATTGACATCTGGAACCTGCGTGGTAAGTCGGTACCCATGGATAAACTTGCACCAAAACTGATCCGCAGAGCGGCGAAAAAAGACTATATAGCAATCATCATCGACCCGATCTATAAGGTCATTACCGGCGATGAAAACAGTGCTGATCAGATGGCAAATTTCTGCAATCAGTTCGACAAGGTCTGTACGGAATTAGGATGCGCAGTGATTTATTGCCATCATCATTCGAAAGGTTCACAGGGCGGGAAAAAGTCCATGGACCGTGCGTCAGGATCCGGAGTATTTGTCCGTGATCCAGATGCTTTGCTGGACCTGATTGAACTGGAAACGAACGAAAATTTACTGAAACAGGAAGAAAATAATGCGGTATGCCGTGCCTGCAGGCAGTACTTGGATGCCCATTTTGAGTGGCAGGATGACTTATCCCAGGACGATTTATGCAGCGCCTACCAGATGCTCAATTACTGCGAAAATAAGCTGGATAAATGGCAGTTTGCGACCCTCCAGAAGCAGGTAGAAGCTGCTAAAAACCAGGCACGCCAGAAGACGGCCTGGCGTATTGAAGGAACGCTCAGAGAGTTCCCTAAGTTCCCGCCGGTCAATCTCTGGTTTGATTATCCGGTGCATGTGATAGACGATACTGGTGCTCTGGGAGATATCCAGCCGGACATGGAAAAGCCAATGTGGCAGAAGGCTGCAGAGCGCAGAAAAGAGCAGGCGAAAAAGGCAAAGGAGAAGAAGTTGAGCGCCTTTGAAATTGAGTTTGCTAATATTGAGATGGAAGGGCGAGAGGTACCGGCTCAGGAGCTATCTGAGAAGCTGGAAACAACCTCCAGAACACTTTTAGCATGGCTGGGTGATAGCAGCAAGCGAAAGAAAGATCTGGCAGATCATTATGAAAAATATCAGGGCACAGATGGAAAAATGTACATTAAAAGAAAAAATACATAGGGTGCGTCGCACCTAATGACAGAGCAGTCTGGCGCATGTGCGCTAAATCTTGGTATGGCGCAGTGCAGAACACTCTTGTTAAAAATGTCACATAGGTGCGCCAAAAGGGTGCGCCGCACCTATATATAAATATATAGATTGGGCGCACCCCCTCTATGCGGGGGTAGGTAAGTCGTGCGGTAGCTCACGCACGACGACTCACCCACCCGCAGACACAGAGGGCACCAAACCTAGAACACCCGGAAAGGAAAAAATGGATTTTTTTATGGTCATGAAAAATGTTCCCACAGTGACCCATCAGGAGAAGCAGGTGCATGTGGTGAATGGGAAACCGGTCTTTTATGAACCGGCCGATTTAAAAGCCGCCAGACAGAAGCTGATGGGACATCTGGCAGGGCACAAACCGGAGCATCCTTTTGAACATGGAATCAGATTGATGGTCAAGTGGTGCTTTCCATGCGGGAAACATAAAAACGGGGAATACCGGATCACAAAGCCCGATACCGATAACCTGCAGAAGCTTTTAAAGGACTGCATGACTGCATGTGGTTTCTGGAAAGATGATGCGCAGGTTGCATCGGAGATCGTGGAAAAGTTCTGGGCGGATGTGCCCGGGATTTATGTGAGAATCGAGGAATTATGACAAACGAACAGGTCAGAGATGGATTTAACGAAGTATATAACACCTTCTGGAACCGTTACAAGAATCATCAGCCACGGGAAGGGAGTCCTGAATGGGAACGGATGCATACAATCGCATCCGTGCTGAGAAAGAAATTCCCGTTGTTAGAAGAAACGGTAAACAGAATGCTGACTGAGCTTGTGGAGCGGTCCAGAGGAAGAGGAAACAAGGCTGATGATTATCACCGGCCTCCAGAGGGGAGAAAATCATGAAGATTAGATTATCAGCACCAGGCATATCCCTGGGCGTGGAAGTACCGGAAGAAAAAGCAATGAACGTATACCGTAGCCTTGCAGAGAAGCTGTTGATCCATGCAGGCGATCAGACAACGTATGCACCGAAGATTACGGTAAGCAAGAATGAACTGGTTGAGGTGTCAAAGGTTGCTGACAGCATCAGCCAGGCAATTAAAAATGAGTTGCAGTCTCCAGAATCGGATCCGACAGATCTTCCGGCAGAACTGCAGGAGTGCAAAGAAATTGCCCCCCGCCGGAGCAGAATATGACAGAAGAGGGGTATAAAGGATTCCTGCTGATCAGGTGTGCTTCCTGCGGACACGAGAGAGCCTTTTACAGCCGTTTTGCTATTAGTTGGTATAAATGTTCACAGTGCGGAGAAAAAACGATTCTGGGGCATCTGAGAGAACTGTGGACCCATTGTGAGTGCGGCAAGAGATCTTACTATCTCACCAACATTGAAGATGACACTGCAGAAGTGAATTGTATTGATTGTGGGGCGCCGGTCGCGTGTGAATGGAACGAGAAGAAAAAATGCTATCAGACGATAAAGGTGTAAGATCAATAGTAAAAATGGAGGATAGGTAAGATGGCAAGAAATCGTTATGCAGGGTATTGTTACTGCTGTGGCGCATATGTCCCAGTGGGTTATGGCCATTTCGAGCGGCACTATAATCCGGATCCGCGAGGTGCCAGATGGCGGATTAAGTGCGTCAAGTGCGCATCTGGCCGTACTGTGCACGATACCGACCGGGAAGTAAAGCGTGCTTGGCGTGAGAGAAAAGAAGCTGATAAAGCGGCGGCAAATTAAGATTGAGGTGATGAAATGAAAGACTATGAAAAAGAGTTTGAAGCACAGAGAGACAATATGGACAAGGTACTGACAAGAACGTATGACTTGGGCCAGATTAATGCATTAGATGCACTGATCTATGCAGTAGATAGCGGACTTTGGAAGTCAATGTCGTACGAGAATGTTGTATTAATGAGAGATAAGCTGGCTCAGGCAATGGAAGCAGATAATTAAGATTTGGAGAAGAAATGGAAAACTTAGAAGGAAAAAAGATTTTGGACGTCACATGCGGTTCAAAAACCATTTGGTTTGACAAGGACAATCCGGCAGCATTGTTTTGCGACAAGCGTTGCGTAGACCTTGTTGGTATTTGGAAGTCTGGAAATAGCAAAGGAAGACGTACATGTATGGTATCTCCAGATGTGCAGTGTGATTTTACATCTCTACCTTTCCCGGATGATACATTTCCGCTGGTTGTCTTTGACCCGCCGCATTTAAAAGATGCCGGGGAGACGGCGTGGATGACAAAAAAGTACGGTAAACTCGACGAGAATTGGCCGCAAATGATACACGATGGATTCCAGGAGTGTATGAGAGTGCTGAAAGAGGATGGGGTGTTGATATTCAAGTGGTCCGAATGTCAGATTCCAGCGAAAGAAGTGTGGGATGCGATAGGCCAGAAGCCATTGTTTGGTCATCGGAGCGGAAAAGCATCAAAGACATTTTGGGGCTGTTATATGAAGGGCGTGAAATGATTCAAAACTGAAATTTGGAGGTGCCAATGTATAAAAACAAAGAGGGATATCCGGATCCGACCGCAGGCCGGGCAATCCGAAAGGCAGACAAGACGCCGGAGGAGGTTATTAACTTCCGGCGGGCGCTGAAGCTGATGAGTGTGATCTGCCATGTGCGGATCCTGGGTAAAGTGACCGTGGTCGATGATAAGGGGAGGCGGTGGTAGGTGGCTGTAACTAAAATGTACAAAGTTTACCGCAGAGGTAAATTAATTGGCGAGCACACTGCAGTAGATGCTGCAGATATGCTTCGGTGTACGCCCGGGACCGTCCGGAGCTATACCAGCCGCGGGAATAAGCTTTATGGTGAGTATACGTTTGAGGTCGTAGAGCCTGAGCCAGTGTGCAAGGCGGGTAAGTCCTGGACGATGACCAGAGAGCAGGCGGTGGACTGGGAGGAGACACGGCAGCGGTTGCTGAGCAGTGGGGCGGATTTGAGCCGGTATGTGTTAAAGCCAGAACCGAATTGGAGGTGACAAAAGGTGGTGAAAAAGCTGTTAAAAGAGCTTGGTACGATTTTGGGTTATGCAGCAGCGTTGATTTTCGTAGGTATGTGTATGGGTGTTGGATTTATGGAAGGCGCGTTGCTTGCTGTGAAGATGTTGCAATGAAGACGGGAATGGGAGGTGAATCCATTGGACAAAGACATATTAGTCCAGTACTGCGAGATGAAGGAGGAGATAAAGGATTTACGCCAGAGAATCATGAAGTTGGACAAATTCCTTCAGGACCCGCCAATCGTAGCAGACACGGTGATCGGATCTCGTAAGGATTTAACGATCGGGCCAATTAAGGTGACCGGGATTCCGGATCCGATCTACCGCCGGAAGCAGGCAGCCAGGGAACGGTATAAAAAACTCCTGGAACTCAAAGAGGCGGAGCTGCTGGAACTTACCACGCAGGCAGAGGAGTACATAGACAGCATTCCGAAGTCGGAATTGCGGATCATGTTTAGGCTGTACTACATCGACGGTTTAACTTGGGTTCAGGTGGCACATCGAATGAATAGCATGTTCCCTAAGAGGCGGATTAAGTACACAGATGATAACTGTTGGCGAAGAAATCAGAGATATTTTGAAAATGTCGGGTCATGTCGGGAAGAATCGTGATAGTATGTAGCCTGAAGCCAAAGGCGTACAGCTGGCGGCTTCGCTTGCTGATTTGATTACACAATACAATCCCACCCCTGCCGGGTGTTACAGCCTGGCGGGGGATTCTCCGCGTAACAGATTGGATGTCCTGCGTAGTGCACCATGGCACTGGCTATGCAGGAGGTGGTTCGAGCCCACCTGCGTGGATTTGGCAAATGGATATCAACAGCACTTGTGTGCGACCTTGGATTCAATGGATTCAGGGCGTCCCTTTACCCTATAATTTTTCTCCTTTTAGAGAGCACTTGTCGTGAGATGGGTGCTTTTCTTTTGTCGGAATTTGAGGTATGATGAAAGAAAAAGAGGAGAAAAATATGGAAAAGGTAAATATAGATGAAGATTTAATGACGGTCGATCAGCAAAACATAATTAATTGTGAAAGACTTTAAATCGGTTTTTTATCAGCTAACCGCTAAGCCGGATAGTATGTCCAGGGTGTATACGAAAGATACATCTATAGAATTGGATGATATAAAACTGTTGAATGATAGGATTGTTGAAAAATTACAATCACATTATAATGATGCTGGCTTTTTAATTTCAGTATATGTAAGATTTTCAAATGGAAAGGTTAAAGAATTTTCTTCATGGAGAGCATTTGAAGCACACCAATGGTATGAAAGTGAGTCGATTAATAAGATTGTAATGACTTGGGAATTTAACGCAATGCTACCACAATATAGAGTTCCTCAGAAACATACATTAACAGTAAAGATGTCAAATAGTATGCGCCCAGAGGAAATGCTCAATATTATATTTACGGGAAATATTCAGGAGCTAGAAGAATTGGATCGGAATTTCTTTCCGGTAGTTGCGCGAGTAGATTTTATTGATCGCATTTTAGGAGATGAACTACTTAATATAGTAACGGATTGGGTTAAAAGCTTGAGGGAAGCAACCATAGAAAAATCCAAAATAATATTGTTCTTAAAAAGAAACAAGGGAAAAATTGCTACTTTTTTAAATTTTGTCACATATATTATTATAGCTATATCTAGTGTGGTATTGGTTAATAGATATATTTGTACTTTGGGCATAACTATTTTGAGAGATATGTCACTTGACCAAATGCTCCATTTGATGAATGCCATTTTCTTATGTGCTGGTGTTTGGATTTTGGCAAAACGTTTGGTATCCGTTGTTACGGATAGAATATACGCTTTGCTAAGTGAATATGGAGATAGCTGTCTGTTTAATATTACAAAAGGTGATAAAAATAGACAAAATAAATTGAGAAAACGCGAGAAAAATAATAGAATTAGTATTGCAATCAATCTTATAGGAACAATAGTTTTAAACATATTATGCAGTGTAATAGCAAATAAAATTTTTTAATAGTATGGGATTGAAAAAATATGATAAAAAGGATAATATTATGGTTTTTAAGAATTCTAAAATATTTTAGCTGGTTAAATGAGGATTTTGAAGAACGCTATAGTGAATCTGCTAACGAACGAAGAATACGTGGAGATAAAGTAAGGAAAATGTATTATAAAATATAAAATATTGATTTTTGTTAAAGGGCCACCCCGTGTGGCTCTTTTCTTATACCCAAAACAACACGAATCGAGGTGATCGGACATGGCCAGAGCGCCGGATCCAAGAATTGAACAGGCGAAGACCATGTATCTGGAAGGTCAGAAATTGGTTGAGATTGCAAGTCAACTAAATCTGCCGGAAGGAACGGTTCGCCGTTGGAAATCCACTCATAAATGGGATAGCGAACGTTCGGATAAAAATAGCGAACGTTCGCATAAACGTAAGCGTGGAGCGCAACCGAAAAATCAGAATGCAATTGGAAACAGTGGTGGTGCTCCGGAACAAAATAAGAATGCAGAAAAATTCGGTTTCTTCTCGAAGTATCTTCCAGAAGAGACCGTTTCTATTATCCAAGAAATGCCAACTGACCCGCTGGACGTCCTCTGGGATCAGATCCAGATCGCATACGCTGCCATTATCCGGGCACAGCAGATCATGTATGTGCGTGACCGGGATGATATGACAACGACCAAGATCGAGGAGGGCTACGGCGAGAAGTCTACCAGAGAGAAGTGGGAGGTGCAGCAGGCATGGGATAAGCAGGGCAACTTCCTGCAGGCGCAGGCTAGGGCACAGTCGGAACTGCGCAGCTTGGTTAAACAGTATGATGAGCTGCTGCATAAGCGCTGGGACCTTGCCACCGAGGAACAGAAAGCCCGCATTGCCCAGATTCGGGCGCAGACGGACAAACTTAAAGGTACTGACAATGATGCGGCACTGAGCCGCCTGGATGAAGTCCTGAGTGAAATCAAAGGGGTTGTGTAAGATGCCATTTTCAGATAAACAGCAGGAATTCTTCCAGAACGCAAGTCACCGCTGGAATATCAAGGTGGGGGCAACGAGATCAGGAAAGACCTACATGGATTATTACGTAATCCCGAAACGAATCCGATCTAGGATTGGACAAGAGGGGCTTGTGGCAATCCTGGGCGTGTCAAAGAGTACGATCCATCGTAACATCATCGAGCCGTTGCAGCATATTTGGGGCACAGACTTGGTGGGTGATATCAATTCGCAGAACATCTGCCCGATGTTTGGCGAGGATGTTTATTGTCTGGGTGCTGAGAAGGTCAGCCAGGTATCCAAGATTCGAGGATCGTCCCTGAAATACTGTTACGGTGATGAGGTGGTGGACTGGAACAAGGAAGTGTTTAACATGCTGAAATCCCGTCTTGATAAGCCATATTCCTGTTTTGATGGTGCCTGCAACCCGGATGCCCCGCAGCACTGGTTTAAGCAGTTTCTGGACTCTGATGCAGATATTTATTGTCAGAAGTACGAGATTTTCGACAATCCTTTCCTAAGCCCTGTGTTCGTGGATGAGCTTTGCAAGGAGTATAAGGGCACGGTCCTTTATGATCGTTACATTCGCGGTTTGTGGGTTGCAGCAGAAGGCTCAGTTTATAAGCTGATGTGTGATGCCGTATCAACAGGAGCAAAAAATCCTTTCGCAATTTTCGAAAAGCCGAAGAGCATCATGCAAATCAATATCGGTGTTGACTTCGGTGGTTCTGGATCCGGCCATGCGTTTGTGGCAACAGCCTATTCCAGGGCATATTTAAGTATCACAGCACTGGCCAGCGAGCGGCACATGAGCAAAAACGGCAGCATTGACCCGGACAAGCTGGGTGATCTGTTCGTGGACTTCTGTCTGAAGATTATAAACCTGTATGGATTCATTACCGTGGTTTATTGTGACAGCGCTGAGCAGACGCTTATAGCTGGCATGAGGACAGCAGTCCGGAAGGCGGGACTTAGCTGGATCCGGATTGAGAATGCCTTAAAAACAACAATCAACGATCGAATAAGATTTACGCAGCGGATGCTTAGCCAGCACCGCTTTTTCTATGTCAAAGATCAGTGCCAGAGCCTGGAGGATGCCATGACAACAGCGCTGTGGGACGAAAAGAAGAGTCTCGTGGAAGATGTGAGACTGGATGACGGCACCAGTGATATCGATACGCTGGATGCTTTTGAGTACACATTTGAGCGGGATATCAGCCGGTTCATCCGGTACGAATAGAGGTGATGACAATGAAATTTTCAAAGATGCTTGCAGCAATCACAGATATTTTAAATCAGGATTCCGATACGGAGATTGATGTCTGTATGACGTCTGAGATGGCACAGAAGATCGAGCTCTGGACTGCCATGTATGAGAATCGGGCTCCCTGGGCGGACCGGAAGAATGTAAAAAGCGCACAGCTGCCTGCAGCCATTGCCTCAGAAATTGCCCGCCTTGTAACCTTGGAAATGAAGTCGGAGATTACAGGCAGTGCTGCAGCAGAGTATTTGAATCAGCAGTACCAGAAAAAAGCTCTGTCTGGGCTGAGGCGGTACGTGGAATATGGCTGTGCAAAGGGCGGGTTGATCTTAAAGCCATATGTAACCAAAAGTGGCCTTACGGTCCAGTTTGTTCAGGCTGATTGCTTTTTCCCGTTGTCCTTTGACGATTCGGGCAGGATTCAGCAATGTGCATTTACGGAGCAGTTCCGGAAGGGCAAGAAGATCTACACGCGCCTGGAAGTGCATGAGCAGCAGGGAGAGAACATCCGGATTACGAACCGGGTATTTGTGGCAACCAATGATTACAGCCTTGGAAGCGAAATTGCCGTGAACTCAGTGGACCGCTGGTCAGAACTGCAGCCGCAGGTGGTATTTGCCGGTGCTGACCGGCTGTTATTTGGTTATTTCCGGGTGCCACTTGCGAATGCAGAGGATTCTGACAGCCCGCTGGGCGTTTCCGCGTATTCCAGGGCAGCGCCGGAGTTGATTGAGGAAGCGGATCGCCGTTATTCCAATATCTGTTGGGAGTACGAAGGCACACAGCTGGCCGTGCATATGGCAACATCATTGCTCAAATACAATCGTGATTTGGATAAGTTTGAGTATCCGGGAGGAAAGAACCGACTGTACCGAAATGTGGAATACAACTCCGGAGCAACGGACAAGCCGTTCATGGAAACGTTTTCTCCGGAGATCCGTGACACGGCATTGTTCAATGGCTTCAACAATCAGTTAAAGTTGATTGAGTTTGCCTGCTGTCTGGCATACGGTACGCTTTCGGATCCGCAGAACGTGGATAAGACAGCAACCGAGATCAAGACCAGCAAGCAGCGGTCCTATACGTTTGTTTCTGACACGCAACTGGCACTGCAGAAGGCGCTGGAAGATCTGGTATATGCCATGAACTTCTGGGCGGCCCTATATGGATTGATTCCGGTGGGTGCGGACTATGAGGTGTCATTTGACTGGGATGACAGCATTGTCGTAGATGCAGAAGCGGAACGCCAGACAGACCGTGCCGATGTTGCTATGGGTGTTATGAGTCTGGCAGAGTATAGAAGTAAATGGTACGGTGAGACAAGGGAGGAGGCTGAAAAGAATCTTCCAGAGCCTGCCAATGTAGAGGAGTGATTTGATTGACGCCAGAAGAACTTGAAAAGCTGCCAAAGCCGTTAGAACGGCTTATGACATCCCTGGAATTGGATATCATGTCAGAGGTCATTGAGCGCATTAAGGAGGCACAGCAGATCACACCAGTGACAGACTGGCTGTTAAACCGGTTGAGCATCATCGGCGCGAGTAAGTCGCGGGTGAAACAGATCCTGCAGACCGCCCTGGAAGCAGCTGATTTGCAGGTTGATGATATTTATAATCAGGCTGCAAAATCCGATTACACCAGGACCAAGGCTATCTACGAAGCTGCTGGGCAGGATTACACCCCGTATGAGGATAATCAATACCTGCAGCAGATCGTGGATGCAGTGAGGCGGCAAACAAAGGAAAGCCTGCGGGCCTATGAGAACATTACGCAGACAACCGGCTTTAATGTTTATATGGGCGGCAAGCGGGTATTCACGCCCATGTCGGAGTATCTGGAGCGGAGTCTTGACAAGGCAATGCTTGGCATTACCACAGGCATGAAGACATACAGCCAGGCAATCGGCGATGTAATCGACGAGATGACTTCCAGCGGTGTCCGCATAGTGGATTATGCGTCTGGGAAGTCAGACCGAATTGAGGTGGCTGCCAGAAGGGCAGTAATGAGCGGAGTGGCCCAGTTGACGGACAAGGTCAATGAGAAGAATGCGGAAGAGCTGCAAACGGATTACTGGGAAGTAGACTGGCATATGGGAGCCAGAAATACTGGAACCGGCTATATGAATCACCAGTCATGGCAGGGCAAGGTGTATTCTTCAGAGGAGATGCGGACCGTCTGTGGTCTTGGTGAGATGCTCGGGTTTGCCGGAATTAACTGCTATCATATCCGTTTTCCTTTTATTTCCGGAGTTTCCAAGCGCAGGTATACTGATGAGTGGCTTGCGGAGCAGAACCGGAAGGAGAACGAAAAGAAAGAGTTTCGTGGGAAGGAATACGACACCTATGCTGCTCTGCAGTACCAACGCAAGCTAGAGCGCGTGATCCGGAAACAGAAGCAGGACATCAAGCTGCTGGAAAAAGGCGGAGCAGACAAGGACGATCTGACAACTGCGCGGTGCCGGAAGCGGCTGACTGAAAAGACATATACGGAATTTTCGGCGGCTATGGGGCTGAGGCAGCAGAGAGGCTGAAAGTTGGCAAGCTGGCAACGGGAGCGCATGAAGCTACGAGAAATACTTTTTCTAATGTTTCATTTGATCCAGATAATGACTATTCGTTGAAACTCGAAAGCTATCAAGATAAGGTTAATGCCGGTCTGTCAGATGCTGCAAGAAGTGTTGCAGAAAAAGGTGGTTCAGATGGCTGTGAACATATGTATCTGGTAAACCTAAAAACTGGTACGTTGGATTATTATGAAACTAATCATATGGCTCATGAAGTTGGTTATAAGTTCTGGGGATACTTAAAGGAACATTCGGATGAAGAATTTGCTTTTGTGCATAACCACAATACAGACAGCGCTTTTTCTGAAGCGGATATGCGAACATTGTTGACTGAGAAACAAATTCCGGTTATGATTGCATGTAGAAATGATTCAGTGAAGTATGTGGCGGAAAGAAAAGGATCTCCTTTGGAATCAGGCTGGTTTGATGATTTGTATGAGCAGGATTTGAATGAAATCCGGGCGAAAATCCGAAGTGGGGAAATATCATCAGCCGAATGGAGTAAACGGCGAGAACTTTTGATTGTGGAAAATTTATTGAGGGACTACACGAAGGGAGGTAAATTGATTGAGTATGACGGAAGAAAAAAGTGATGACTGGTCAAGCCCAACCTTAAAAGAAGTTCCTTTTTGGCGAGAGGGAATGAGCCAGGAAGAATATGAAGTAGAACGCGAATACTATGCAAAAAACTTTCATTTGGTGAAAGAAGGGTCATATGTACCACTTTGGAGACTTAGACAACAAGGAAAATGATACCACCAGTCAGCAGGCCGGTGGTATTTTTGTGGAGAAAATTATGTTAAAAGTGGTTTTAGCAATCAAGGTGATTTGTTCGGTTACCTGGTTCGTAACGGTAGTGACCTACGTGGTTTACACCGCATGCCAGTGGATCCGTTACGCGTTGCGACGTCGCAACAGGAAGGAGTAGCTGATGAATGTATTAACCTGGTTTAAGCAGCGGTATTGCAAACACCAGTACCGCAAACATTGGAGCCGTGCATCCGGCCAGTAAGGTGGATATGTAAGGCGGTGCACAAAATGTAATAAGGTCGAGCAGTAAGCACGCAGAGATGCGTGTTATTTTTATGCCAAAAATTTTGTCCGGAATGACGTAAAACTACCAACACAAGGGATGCGACCCCGTAAAAAGCGTAGTGGGAAAGGAACAACATGAAAAGAAAGTTTTTGGAAGACATGGGACTGACTAAGGAACAGGTTGACAGCATTATGGACGAGAATGGCAAGGACATCGAATCCATGAAGGCAGAGCGTGACAATTATAAGTCACAGCTGGACACGGCCCAGACAACGCTGAAAAGCTTTGAAGGCGTCAATGTTCAGGAGCTGCAGGGAAAAATCACTCAGCTGACCAATGACATGGCAGCCAAGGACAATGAGTACAAAAAGCAGCTCGCAGATCGTGACTTTAGCGACCTGCTGAAAGAGACTGCAGCAGGCTTCAAGCCGCGTGATTTAAAGGCCGTTATGCCGTTTCTCGATATTGAGAAGCTGAAAGCCAGCAAGAACCAGGAGAGCGATATCAAATCAGCACTGGAGGCGGTCAAGAAAGACAATGCGTACCTGTTTCAGGATGTCAGTATTCCTAGAGTGGTTTCAGGAACCCCTGGAACTGAACCTTCAAAGTCGGAAGACACAAAGACAAGAGCAAACGAAGCTTTAAGAAGTATCTTAGGCAGAGGATAAAGGAGGCTATTTATGGCAACGAATATGGTAAACAGATCGGATGCTGAGGCGATCATCCGTGAACAGATTGTAAAAAACATTTTTCAGGACGCACCGAAAGAGTCCGTATTTATGAGCTTGGCTAAGAAACTGCCGAACATGACCAGCAACCAGACTAGAATCCGCGTGCTGGATTTCCTGCCGACTGCGTATTGGGTAGACGGCGATACCGGAATGAAACAGACCAGCCGCCAGGCATGGGACAACGTGTATCTGGATGCGGCAGAGCTGGCCGTTATTGTTCCGATTCCGGAGGCTGTGCTGGATGATGCGGAGTTTGATATTTTCGGCGAGGTAACCCCGAGAGTCATGGAGGCTATCGGCCAGAGAGTCGATGCGGCGATCATTTTCGGTGAGAATCGTCCGAGAGTATGGCAGAATGACATTATCACCCTGGCACGTCAGGCTGGCAATAACGTGGCGCCTGGTTCCAATCCGGATTACTATAATCTTCTTCTGGGAGAGAATGGCGTGATCTCCAAGGTTGAGGAAGATGGTTATATGGCAACTGGTGCACTGGCTTCCATGAGCATAAGAGCGAAGCTGAGAGGTATCAAAGCAACCGACGGCACCCCGATCTTTAAGAGTGATATGCAGGGATCTACCAACTATGCGCTGGATGGTGCACCGATGTACTTTCCGCAGAACGGAGCGTTTAATAACAGCATTGCGCAGCTGATCGTTGGTGACTTTAAGCAGGCTGTATATGCGATCCGTCAGGATATTACGGTAAAGATTCTGGATCAGGGCGTTATCCAGGATCCGACTACCAAGGAGATCACCTATAACCTGGCACAGCAGGATATGGTTGCGTTGCGTATTGTATTCCGCATGGGCTGGGCGCTGCCGAATCCGGCAACCAGAATGGACGAAGACCGTGTAGGCTGCCCGTTCGCATACCTGGAGCCGGCAACTCCGGTTACGACCCAGACGGTTACCTTTGCTGTAAAGGACAATCAGGAATCTTCGGAACCGGTCAAAGATGCGATTGTGGACGTAAATGGCTCCAGAATGAAAACCAATGCAAGCGGTGAGGCCGTGTTTAATCTGAGACCGGGAACGTATCCGGCAAAGATTAAAAAGACCGGCTACAGCCAGATTACGGAGACTGTAGTAGTTGCAGGCTCTGCAGTGACCAAGGATGTGACTTTAATCCCGACCACCTGATAAGGAGATGCTGAGCTGATGATCTATGCAGACGAAGAATTTTATAAGGACAAGTACCTTTTAGGACGAAAGCCGGTCATCAGCACCGGCTTTCCCTATTATGCCCGCCAGGCCAGCCAGGTAATAGACCGGTATACTTTTGGCAGGCTTATCAATGTGACAGATATTCCGGAAGAAGTCCGTCTGTGCTGCTGTGAGCTCGCAGAGGCGGGATGCAGACAGGAAAAAGCAGAAAAAGAATCTTCGGGAAAGACATCGGAAAAGGTTGGAACCTACTCGGTATCATTCGGATCCACCCAGGAACAGAACGAGGCAAGGACCCGAAAGGAGCGCCAGATCATTATGAAATGGCTGGAACATACCGGATTGTGCTATCAGGGGGTGAAGTGATGTTTACAAATGCAGACGCAACACTTTATCTGTACCGCAAAGATGGGAAAAATGTGAGCTACTTCCGGCAGCCAATTGAGGAAGTCTATTGGGAGGATGTGCGGCAAAGCACATTTTTAAAGACCGGCCAGAGAGACGCCGCTTCGGTGCTGCTGGTAATCCCGTTTGAGAGCTTGCCGGAGCCACTCATACTTACGCAGGGCAAGGACCTGGTTGTGAAGGGCATCGTAGAAGATGAGATTGACGGCAGTACGCCGGAAACTCTTTCCAAATCCCTGGCAACGTTTAAGGAGAAATATCACTACCTTACCGTTACCACAGTAGATGAGTACCTGTACGGCAGTGAATCGGTTCAGCATTATGAACTGTCTTGCAAGTAGGAGGTGGTTTTGTGAAGCTGAAAGTGGAAATGAAGTCCATGCAGGAAATTTTGCAAAATCACGGTCTTCAGGATGGTGGACCGGTACAAAAACTGGTAGATAGTGAGTGCATGCGGTATATGAGTGATTATATGCCGCGCAGACAGGCGGGGGAGCTGGAACACATGATGGTATTGTCTACTGTAATCGGATCCGGAGAGATCGACACACCTGGTCCTTACGCTCATTATCTGTATGAGGGCATTTTGTATGTCTCACCGACAACTGGAAGTGCGTGGGCGAAGAAAAATGAAATCAAGGTTCCGACCGGGAAAGAGCTTACCTACGCAGGTGCGCCTATGCGGGGAAAAAAGTGGTTTGAGCGGATGAAAGCGGACCACAAAGAAGATATTCTCCGGGCAGCACAGGCAATGAGTAACAGAGGAGACGGCTTATGACGATCATTGATTATATGCGCCAGAAACTGACAGAGTATCCGAAGATATCCGAGTTTCTGGCAGGTGATGATATCCACATTGATTTCACAGAACCAGAACCTGTGAATTATGGTTTATCCAGTACGGGGGATTCCCTGGTGAAAGAGGACCTGCTTGGCAATCAGATCCGGCGGCACAATTTTACCATGTATGCTGTAGGGCAGTCTTTCACGGATTATAACCGGCTGGCAAACAGCAATTTCCTTCTGGAGCTGTCCTACTGGCTGGAAAATCTTCCGGAAGAGGGCGGCATTGAAGTAAATACTGGCAATGAGGTAAAACGGGCCGTGTTTTTAAAGGCAACCGCAGCGAATGCCATGAGCATGGGGCTGATGGGAGAAACCATTGACCAGGGTGTTATGTATCAGATTCAGATACAAGCCCAGTACAAAGTAATAGAAAGCGAGGAAATATAAATGGCAGAGAAAGCACCTGTTGCAGGACAGAAGATTAAGAGAAAATTTATGGCACATTTTATCGACTCTGCGCTTCCGGATGCAGGAAAAGCGGTATATGTCCGCTTGGGTACTGATCTGGAAGAATTTAACGTTGAGATGAATGCCAACGTGGAGGCTAAAAACAATATTCTGAACGAAACTTCGGTGAGTTTGGACAGTTACCAGCCGCAGGCGTCTGCGGATCCGTTTTATGCGGTGGTTGGTGATCCGCTGTTTGAACGTCTTCAGGGAATCGTGGATGAGCGCCAGACTTTGGATGACTTAAAGACCACTGTTGTAGAGGTGCATCTGTGGAAAGAAGATTCTGTTGCAACCGGATCTTTTGAAGCATATCAGGAAGAGGTTATTATCGAGGTGTCCAGCTATGGCGGTGATACAACCGGTTACCAGATTCCGTTTAACGTACACCATACTGGAAAACGTGTAAAAGGTAAGTTTGCGCTTGCAACCAAGACCTTCACGGCAGATTCAGAATGAAATTCAGAGCCGGCAGCTGCAGAAAATGCGCTGCCGGTATTTGATATGACAGATCAGGAGGTAGATAACAATGGCGAAGATGAAGAGCCTGGTATTTGATGATGGTTATGAAAGCTTTTCTGTAAATAATGATCCTTCCAGAGTGATCCGGTTTAATCCGGCTGATCCAGAAATCATCAACCGTGTATTGGACGCTCAGTTTGCTTTCCGGGATTATAAGGTGCCGGAGGAAATCGAAATTAATGCGGATGGAAGCCCTAAGAGCCCGCTGGAAGCAGATGGTGCCTACGTGGCAGAGTTTTCCAGGATGATGAAAGAAGTCTTTAATGGTATTTTTAATAGCGATGTATACGACACAATTTTTGCTGGACAGTCTCCCTTGTGTATCGTAAACGGGCGCTATCTGTTTGAAGGTGTTTTGGATGGTATCATGAACATCATGAAGCCGGCCGTTGAAAAGTACAGGCAGGAAAATCAGAAAAGGATGGGGAAATACCTCGGTGATCTGTCATGATCGGAGAACTTCCAAAGACCCTGAAAGTTGGAGATGAAAACTATCCTGTCGAGACAGATTACCGGAATATCCTGGTTATCATGCTGGCTTGTGCGGATCTCGACCTGGAACCGGGGCAGAAGCTGGAAATCATGATGCGCCGTCTGTACAGGGACGGATTTGATAAAATCCCGCCAGAACTCCGGGAGGAGGCTGCTGGCCAAGCAAAATGGTTTATCGATTGTGGTCAGGAAGATGATGATAAAAAGCCTGCAAAAAAGCTGATGGACTGGGAGCAGGATGAGCGTATTCTTTTCCCAGCTATCAATAAGGTTGCTGGTTACGAGACTAGATCCGTCCCATATCTTCACTGGTGGACCTTTGCGGGATACTTTATGGAGATTGAGGATGGAACGTTTTCGACCGTCCTTGGTATCCGACAGAAGCTTGCTAAGGGGAAGAAACTGGAGAAATGGGAACAGGAATTCCGGAGGGAAAACAAAGAACTTTGTGATCTGAAGAAGCGGTACACCGCAGAGGAACAGGCTGAAATTGATTACTGGAATAAGCTACTGGGTTAGGGCACTGGAAGGTGCCTTATTTTATGCCCGGAACCGAGGTGATAACGTATGGCTGACGGAAGTTTAAAGTTTGACACAAAAATTGATACTGGGGAGTTTGACAAAAGCATTGCAAGCCTCAGCAAAGCCGTCGAGCGATTTTCAGCCGCCGTAGATAAGCTTTCTGGCAACATTGCCAACGGCTTCCAGGGAGCCGGGACAGCAGTACAGGAGACCGGAGAGAAAGCAGCTGAAGCATCGAAGGGTGTTGAATCTATTGGTGCCGCAGCTGACGAAGCCAAAAATCATGTGAAAGATCTGCAGAAGCAGATGGAAAACATCAAGGTGGAGCAGAATCCCGGCGGGGAGCCGCTTTCCGATGCGGAAGCTGCGAAAAGCAAGGTGGTTCCGATTGAGAATCCAGATACTTATGGTTACGACAAGTCTGCAATGGAATTTGTAGAGCAGTACGGTCAGAAAACTCAGCAGTCTGCAGAAAAGGTTAATGCACTTCGACAAGGAATTGAGCGGCTAAAAGAGCAGCTGAAAAGCTTGGAAAGCCAGGGATTTTATTTTGGTGACGATGAATATGATAAAACTTATTTAAAGCTTAAAAAAGTGGAACAGGCGTTGAAAGATTACAAGAAAGAGCTTGTGTCTCCGACTCCGAATGCCAATCCGTTCGGTACCGATTCCATGTCCGGTAAAATTCTGGACCTGCAGACCAGGATGCAAAAGCTGGCTGAATCTGGAAAGGGTCTCGGTGATGCTGAATACGATGAGCTTTATCGTAAGCTGGCAATCGCAAAAGAGGAAGCAAAGAATTATGCTGCCGAGCTTGCAAAGACCCCGGCCATGATCGAAAAGGAAAATCAGCTTCTGGCAGAAAAACAGGCAAAACAAGAAGCGGCGGCCCAGAAAGAAGCGCAAAGACAAGCCGCTGCAAAAGCGAAAGAAGATGCCAAGATTGCTGCAGAAGAAAAGGCACTGCAGGTAAAACGTGCTGCAGAAGTTCAAGAAGCCCTGGAACAGCAGCGTTTAGAAGGGATTGCCCAGGCTGCGCAGGTGTCATCGAATGAGATTATCAAACTCCGTGAAGAATTGGCACAGCTGAATGCAAGACAGGCGGATCTTGGAAAAGCAGGTTTAGGACTTGGCTACCAGGAATACGATGCCAATACACAGCGGATTGCAGATATTAATGCGCAGCTGTCAGAATATAAGAAACAGCTGTCGGAAGGTCAGAAGCATACCAGTAAATTTGCCGCAATAGTACGTGCTGGTTTTGGGATAGCATCCCAAGCGGCTGGCAAATTCGGTACAGCTATAGGTGATGCTACTATTGGAAAGGCAAAGCGCGCAATTGGCAATATTCGTGGCCTTGGAAAAGCATCCGGAGTAGCTTCAAAAAGCGTGTTGAAACTTTCCAATATGTTTCAAATGATGCTGATCAGAATGGCAATGCGGGCAGCAATACAGGGTGCAAAGGAAGGAATGGAAAATCTGGTCCAGTATTCGGCTGGAGCCAATAAATCCATGTCTGAGCTTTCTTCCGGTGCTATGTATATGAAGAACAGCCTGGCAGCCGCTTTCGAGCCGATACTGTCCTTTGTAGTGCCGCCGCTTATGACAATCATCAATCTGCTGGCAACTGCGGTAGGATGGGTCAATCAGTTCTTCTCGGCACTTGGCGGGGCAACTACCTTCACCAAGGCGAAAAAGACCAATGAGGATTATGCGAAAAGTCTGAAAAAGACAGGTGGTGCGGCATCAAAAGCCGGAAAGGAAGCCAACAAGGCGCTTGCCCCATTCGATAAGCTGAATAAGCTGGAGGAGAAGTCTAACAGCGGAGGTGGAGGCGGTGGAGGTCCAACGACAGATCCGTCCCAGATGTTTGAGACAGCATCCATTGAAAAGGGCATTGGTGACTTTGCAAACAAGCTGAAAGATATGTGGAATGCCGGAGACTGGAAGGGAATCGGGCAGCTCCTTGGCCAGAAAGTAAATGAAATGATCGATTCTGTGGACTGGAATGCAGCAGGACATAAAATCGGTTATGGTATCAATTCAGCTATTCAGATGGCGTATTGGTTCCTTGATACGGTAAACTTTACCAACATCGGTTCCCATATCGCTGAGCTTTTCAACGAAGCACTGAGTGAGATTGATTTCTATTATGCCGGTGCGCTTCTGGTTAAAGGTATGACCATTATTCCGGACATGATGATCGGCTTCTTTACAACACTGGACTGGGGACTGGTTGGAAGCAGTATTTCGGATTTCCTGATCGGAGCATTCGATGAAGGCACGAAATTTTTCCAGAAATATGACTGGTCTGAGCTTGGAACAACACTCTGGCAGAAGTTCAAGGATTTGGTAGCGGGGATTGACTGGGGAGATATATCTACCAGCATGTTCACGTTCTTCGGAGCGGCAATACGGGCAGCGCTTGGATTTTTAGGTGGCTTCTTCGGCAGTGTTGGTGCCGACATCAAAAAATGGTGGGACGATGAAATAAAAGGTCAGGACTGGAAAGAGACAGCAGCCAATCTTTTAAATGCGCTCGGCGAAGGGTTTGCAGATCTCGCTACCTGGGTGTGGGATAACATCATTGATCCATTTTGCACTGCTTTACTTGGCGAAGATACATGGTCCGATGTGAAGGAAGTGGGTAAACATATCTGGGATGGCTTTTGTGACGGCGTGAAGCAGTTCTTTTCAAATCCTGGTGCATTTATCAAAGCCAATATCACGGATCCATTTGTAAACAAAGTGAAGAGTCTTCTTGGTATTCACAGTCCTTCAACGGTTATGAAGGAGATTGGTGGTTATACGGTAGATGGCTTTAACGAAGGAGTAGAAAAAAAGCAGAGTGGTACGCAGGGTGTTGTCCAGACATGGGCATCAAAGGTAGGCGAGTGGTTTTCCGAGAAACTTGGCATTTCATCATCAAAGGATGCGAAAGAATCACAGGCTTGGGCTGAAAGTATCATGTCCGGTTACAACGATACGATTGATCGGAACTACACCCAGTCCCAGTCGGTAATGGGAAAATGGGCTGACAGCATAAAAACATGGTTCTGGGGCACGGCGTTCAGCAACGGTGCGACGAATGGCTTGTACCAGGAGTTTTATAACATGGCCCGTATGATCAACCAGGGCTTCGCGAATGGCATCAATGATTTTTCGCATCTTGCTCAGAATGCAGTCCAGAAATGGGGAGCCAAGATTGTTTCGGACGCGAAAGCCGAGCTGGACATCCATTCTCCTTCCAGAGAAGCGTATTCCATCGCGGAATATTTTATCCAGGGCTTTAACAACGGACTGGCAGACATGGTCGGAAGTTCTGTAAGTACGGCGCGGAAATGGTTGTCTGGCGTGACTGATGTGTTTGACGGCGTGAAGCTGGATCTACCGGTGAGCGTATCCATTCCGAATGCATCGTCATATCTGCCGAGAATGGCTTTAGGCACGGTAGTTCCGAGCCAGGCTGGTATTTATTCCCAGCAGAGTCGAAAGAGCGAAAAAGAGGACCATACCGACAGTATCAGTCTTTTGCGTGAGATCAATAACCTGCTTTCTCGTCTGCAGAACGATCAGGGCGGTGATGTCACCGTGACGGCCGTTTTGGATGGAAAGGTTGTTTATGAGAATGTAGTAAAACGTAACCAGTTAAAGAAAAAGCAGACCGGGAAGAACCCGCTGCTAGTGTAAGGAGGGAAGGGCAATGGCATTTGAAGGTTGGCTTGTCAAATTCGGAAGCACTGTCCTTCCGAACAGCTATCTGGAAAAGTATAAGGATAAGCCAAATCAGCGGCTGGAGTTGAATGCAGCCAGGGATGCTACGGCACTGTTGCACCGCCAGACATCACCAAACTATAAAACCAGCTTAACGATACCGATCAGAAGTCTGTATCTTGGCGAGAAAATCTTATTAAAGGCAATCATTGATGCCGGAATGGTGAATGAGCGGGAAAGAAAGGTATCCGCAACATATTGGAACGACGAAGTGATGGATTACCGGTCCGGTGTGTTTTATATCGCAGATATCGAATATACAATCTCGCGTGTAAATGAAAGAAAGCTTGATATACTCTATGAGCCGTTTGAAATCCAGCTCACAGAATATTAAGGAGGGCGCTTATGCTGAATGTAGATGAACGAGTGAAAGAATTATATCGTGCAGACAGTACAGATAAGCATCTGACCCTGGATTTTTACCGTGAAGGTGAGTCAGAGCCGTATTTACACCTTTCCAGTAACGACGTAATGTCTGAATCAATGGAAATTGATGAGTCACTGTCTAGCAGCGAAAATCTGGACTTTGGGAGCTGTGAAGCCGCCCAGTTCAAAATCACCCTGTTTCACGTCAACGAAGTGGTGAAGGGTAACAGACTGGTGGTTTATCAAACACTGGAAGGTGTGTGGCCAGCAATAGATCTGTATCCGGCAGATGATGTTTATCCGGATGGTTATAAAATGCCCCTCGGCACTTACATTATCCAGTCTGCAGAACGACAGACGAATCGGATCTTTCTGGACGTAACGGGCCTGGATCTGATGAGTTTGTTTGATGTGAATGTGGCAGAGTGGTATAACAGCCTTTCATTTCCGATGACCCTGAGGGAGTTCCGCGCCCGGTTGTGCCGGTACGTTGGTGTGACTGAATCTGTACCGGAATATCTTCCAAACGATGATATGACGATACAGAAAACAATCGATGCTGAAGAACTCATGGGAAGGGATGCGCTGATAGCCTGTGAGCAGTTAAATGGAGCGTTCGGACATTTTGACCGGAGTGGCATTCTGCAGCATGTTGTGCTGCAGTCAAATTATGTTTTGACACCTGCTAAAAATCTGTATCCATCAGAGGCTCTTTACCCGGCAGAAGCAGGCGATATGAATGATCAGGTATATGATGAGCAGATAACGCAGCACTGCTATACCTCCTGTATGTTTGAGGACTATGCCGTGAAAACAATCGAGGCGGTGCAGCTGCGTCAGGAAGAAGACGATATCGGCGCAATCTACGGAAAAGGAAACTGCCTGGTTATCGAAGGCAACTTTTTACTATACGGAAAAGGCGCTGATGAACTGCAGCAGATTGCGGCCGGAATTTACGGAATGGTAAGCAATCGACCGTACATCCCATATGAATGCGAACTGCTAAAAGGCTTACCATATCTGGAAGTAGGAGACTCCACGCTGATTGAATCCGATGAGGGAGACATTGTATCGTATGTTATCAAGCGCACGATGCAGGGAATCTACGCACTAAAAGATACATACAGCGCAACCGGTGAGGAATACAGGACCGAGGAACAGGGGGCCAATGCGGATATCATCCGGCTGAAAGGCAAGGCTGCCTACCTCAAAAAGAACGTAGACGAAGTATCTGCGAACCTGGTAGACCTGGAGAAGCAGACGGAAGCCAAGCTGACGATCACAGCAGAGAAGATTGAATCTGAGGTCAAGAGGGCATCTGAGGCGGAGGGAAATTTATCTTCATTGATTTCGCAGACTGCAGAGGAATTGAGTTTTAAAGTCAGCAAGGGCAATGTATCAGCCCAGCTGTCCATCGAGAGTGATGGTATCGATATCAGGGGCAACCGCTTTAGCTGGACCTCGACAAACTCTTCGTTGACCGCGGACGGCACGCTGACGGTTGTTAAAGGGCTTTTTAAAGGTAACATCAATGTTGGCAACGGGCAATTTACGGTTGATGAAAACGGTAAGGTTGTTGCGAAATCTATTGAGGTTGGAACATCCTCTTCTCGTGCGGTCCTGTATGGATCCACGGTCCTTACGAATGAATTTGTATGTAATGAGACGTTTACTGTTAACTGTTATGCAAACATGGCAGACATTGGCGGCAATTCGATAACCTGCAGTCAGATCTATAGTTCAAGAGCCGGAGAGTGGTGGAGCGACAGGAGACTGAAGCACGACATAAAGAAAATCCGAACAAAAACGGCATTGCAGATTATAACGGAGTTGCGACCAGTATCATTCCGGATGAACAACGATGACGCATCAGGAATGGGATTTATAGCGCAAGAGGTGCGAAAAATTTGCAGATCACATAGTTTAGATCTGCCTTTGTATGGAGAGCATGACAAGCATTATACCATCCCGTACACCAACTACATCCCGCTCCTGGTTGCTGCAGTGCAGAGCCAGCAGAAGGAGATAGATCAGCTTAAGCGTCTGATCAGAAAGGAGAAGCATGTATAAAGTATCAGAAGAGCAGCGTGCGTCGCTGCTCTATATTTTTGAGCGTCTTACAGTAACAGGACCGGATCAGGCGGCTTTGCTGAGCAATGCGGCCGTGATTGTGCGGAACTTGGAAGAGGAGGAGAAAAAGAGCAATGACGTTAAGTAATTTTGTTGCTTATGTAACGCAGAAGTGGAAGAATAAGCCAGATACGTCGACCCCGCTGTCTGCGGAGCGTCTGACACATCAAGAAGATGGCATCAAGGGTAACAGCGATGCTATACAGGAACTGGCGGCTGCCGTTGTGAGTCAGATTGTCAATGATCCAAATAAGATTGCAAGTATGGCGGCGTTGTACGCGGCAAATCAGAAGATTGGTGATACGTCAAAGCTGCCGGCGGGGACAACGGATGTGGCGAGTGCCATCGCTCAATTGTATAGTAATTTAACAGTACTAAATGCAAAGGAAATACAATTTAAACCGGCTATCAAGCCAGTTTTTACGTCAACAAATAATTTGGCGAGTGGTGCTGAAACAATGTTTACTGTCACATTTGACAAGGCATTTAGTGCCGTTCCAACAATAACGTTTACCTTGCGGACAAATGGTGACCTTTTTTTATCACAGGTGGACAGTATATCTACAACTGGATTTACCGGATATATCAGAAATCCGTTTCCTTCAGCAAAGCCAGTAAGTGATGTCAGTTTATGCTATATTGCAATGTGCTAAAATAATCATTTATAAATGATTTGAATTTTGCAAACGTTACTACTATAAACTTCCCCGTCCCTATTTTCCATTTGTACATAATACATGTTGTTTCCGCTATTTTTAAATACTTTCGCAATTAGATCTGTACTTTCTGGAATAACCGCAATCAACTGTCCGGAAAATTTTAAAAGAATAGCTCCACCTTCAGTTGTTGTTGCTGTCATTTCTGCAATTTTGATCATATTACTATTTCGCAATAGCAAGCCATGTCAATGCAGGTGTCAAATTATTTTCACTGGCATTGGCTAGTCTGATGACGAAACCAGTTTTTGATCTATTGTTAATAAATGCAGTTATCTTACCATAATTCGAATTGGCAGTATCTGATTCGATACTGACGATCACTTTGGGGACTGTATCAAAAGGTGTTTTAAATGTAATTTCTTTATCTACGATTGTTCCTGGCGCACTTTGCACCGTAACATTATTGCATTCAATATTACTATACAATTTAGCCAGCTGGACGGGAAATGCTCTTTTCTTCTACAATAGCGTGGAAGGAGGGCATTTTATGTTAGAGAAAATACTTGAAAATGTGATCAATGAAATGGCACCACATCTGGATCCGGAGCAGCAGGAACATCTGAGCAATGTTTTGTATGTCAATTTCCATAACAAAAAGATTGCGGAAGAGAGCACAGAGCTTGCTGCTACAGGTGTTGATGGTGACGAAGCAAAGATCCGGATGTTCGTTGCGAGCAAGAAAGCTGTGAACCGAAAGACGGATACCTTAAAGCAGTATACAAAGGAAATCTGCAATATGTTGACGTTTCTGGGCAAGCGCCTGGAAGATATCACCGGCATGGACCTGCGGTATTATTACGGAGTTATGCGGGAAAAACGCGGCATTAAGATGTCGACCATGCAGACAAGGTTACATTACTTGTCCAGCTTCTGGGACTTTCTGAATTCTGAGGAGTTGATCCAGAGCAATCCGGTTAAAAAGGTTGGCGCGCTGAAGCTGGAAAAGACTATCAAAAAGCCATTTACAGCAGAAGAATTGGAAGCCCTTCGGGAAAGCTGCCAGGAGCTTCGGAACCGTGCCCTGGTAGAGTTTTTATACTCTACCGGAGTGCGTGTCTCAGAACTTGCGGCACTGAATGTTGCTGACATTGAGATGGGAAAACAGGAGTTGATTGTATATGGAAAGGGCAGCAAAGAACGTAAGACATATCTGACCGACAGCGCAAAGTTTTACCTACGCCGGTACCTGCAGGAGCGCGATGCAAAGGCTGATGAGCCGCTGTTTGTAACTCTGGATGCCCCGCACGACCGATTGAGCGTGGCCGGTATCCAGTATATGCTCCGGCAGTTAGGGCGGCGCGCAGGAGTGACTGGAGTGCATCCGCACCGGTTCCGGCGGACGATTGCGACAGATCTGCTTAATCGCGGCATGCCAATCGAGCAGGTAAAGGAATTTTTAGGACATGAAAAATTGGATACAACCATGATTTACTGCGCTGTGAGGGCTGAGAGCGTGAAGGCGAGCCACCGGAAGTATGCTTAATAGCTGATTGACCTCAAAAAAGCGGGCGGAAACGGTCGTTTTATTAAGGTTACCCTTTTATAAGAAAGCTGATAAGCAGGCAGCTGCTACGTGGCTCAGTTGTATAGTAATTTTTCATCGAAAGTTCCGACCGGTATAATATCACAAACAGAATCCGTAGAGGAATATATTAAAACACTCGACTTTGGATATACCCATATCTTTCGCACGTATTCAGATGCAAACGGTAATCCTGGTCCTGGATCAACATTATACATAGTATATATCATAAACAAATCACGAGATGCCGTTGGATTGGCTATCAGTCATGGAAAAAACGTATATCATTTGCAATTAAACAGTGGTACATTAAGTTTTACGAAGGTATTGTAAAATGGTTCAATTTCTTAGCAACACAATGATTTACCATAATGCAATCCAAAATACTTTCCATTTTCCTTTCCCGTTTCCAATTTGAATTGGTGTCAAAGCGATTGTGAATTCGTTTTCGTTAAACGTTCTGGAATTATCAACTATACATGTACCATAAAAATAAGAATATGTTTGACATGATAAAATTATAGATTTTGGTGATGTATTGTGTGTTTTTGAAAACTTAACAGTAGACATTTTTAACTCTACGTCAGAAACGATGCCAAAATCTACAACGCCATATTCAATATTACTATACAATTTAGCCGCACCATAAAATCGAAAATTCAAGGCTCTTCGGGGTCTTTTATTATACACAAAACCCAAGAAAGGAGATAGAACACTATGGAATCTATCAAAATTGGAACTCGGACTTACGAATTAGTAGCAGACGGCTACCAGCTGCAGCAGGACGGCGGCCGCATCATCTTCCAGCCGGGTGAGAAAACCTTTGAAGAGATTGAGGCTGCAGTATCTGCAGCAACGTCGATCTTGCTTCTGGATGAGACAGGAAAACCGTTGGCGTCCCGCACTGATCTGGTGTATGCCGGTCGCCTGAGCAAGCAGAAAGATTATGTGATCAGAACCGAGAAAGAAGAAACCGGCACTGATGAAGACGGTAATCCGGTATGCACCTACAAGGATGTAACGGGCACCGTGATGATTGCCGAATTCCGGCTTCCAGATCTTCGTGAAAAGTACAAGGCTCTGGAAGCAGAGGTAACCAATACCCAGATGGCGCTGGTGGAACTGTACGAGGGAGGTGAGGCATAATGGTAAGAGTATACGCAGATTTGGTCCGCAAGGGCAGAATCATCCTGGACGATGTACCAGAAAAGATTAGAGCAGAAGTCGAGGCAATCTTAAATGCTTAGGCTGCTGCTTTTTTTAGTGCTTGGGAAGGAGGTGGAGACGATGGCAGTTATCTATGCAACCCTGATCGTAAAGGGTAAGAAAACCTATGCGCAGGTACCGGATAAAATCAAGCCGCAGGTACGGCAGATTTTGATTGATCTGGAATGCGAAGATCTGATTGAGGAGTAGAAGATGGGAA
>OGWS01000555.1_pt1 | contig 38016 bp, 30 predicted proteins | sample 1576111 | NCBI WGS metagenome assembly OGWS01 (sample SAMEA3541534, study PRJEB24748) | human gut metagenome | biome: human gut; feature: human-associated habitat; material: faeces | place: China | collected 2012
CTCTTGCATTGGCAATGTAAGTCATGGTCAGCATACAGAATACGTATGTCTGGATCGCACCGGAGAATACATCACAGTAAACATGAAGTGCCGCCGGAATACCGATATTGGTAAAGATCGGCATCATGCCATACCATAATCCCATAATGATCACGCCTGACAGCAGGTTTGCGAACAGACGCAGGGAAATGGAAATCGGGTTCGCGATCTCACCGATTAAGTTGATCGGGAATAAGATCGGTGTTGGCTCAAACAGGCTGGTAAAATGTCTTACGCCCCTGTTCTTGATGCCCTGGTAGTTTACAATAAAGAACGTAAACATACCAAGCAAGAAAGTAACGCCATAATCTGCAGTCGGAGCACGCAGTCCCAGCAGACCGCTTAAGTTACAGAAGAGGATAAATACAAAGATCGTTCCGATGTAGTTGATGAAACGTCTTGCATTGCCTCCCAGAATTCCTGCAGTCATGCCCTGCAGTGCCTCGTACGCCATCTCCAGCACATTCTGAAACGTTCCGGGCTGGTCCGTTGCCTTTTTCAAGGTCCGGTTTGCCAGTACCGCAAGAATCAAAATCAGCGCGGTGATGATCCACATGCCTATGGTCGTTGTTGTGATCCAAAAATCCTGACCGAACAACTGGTATTTTAATACCCCGTGTATCATAAAGTCAGGCTCATTGGAAATCAGCATTCCCATTCACGGTTCCTCCTTTCTCTCATGATATCCCCGGACGGTCTTGCTCCGTGCTTTCTGCCTGGACAGAAGGCTCAGGATCTTTTCCACCGGAAATTCTGTGAATCAGTGGCTGCAGGTATGCACCTGCTTTCATGCCCATAGCGCCGATGACCGCTGCCAGAAGATCGATCTTAAGCACTTTCCAGCAGATCAGAAGTGCTGCCACAAACACAAGCTTGCGCAGCATGCTCTGCGCAACGGTATATTTGTTCGCATAGTTCTCACTTCCGCTGTCGAGTACCCGCTCGGTCGTCACCGCCATATGGATCAGCATGCAGATCGCTCCTGCTGCTCCTGCAATCAGTCCCAGGACTACCGGAATAACCGGATAAGAAACCTTGGGAAGAAGCAGAAACGAAAGAACGATCAGGACCAGATTGTAAAAAATAATCCCGGCCGACATCTCCGCAAGCAGCCGCTTTGTTGACTTACTCAGCCATCTCATTGTGATCTGCCTCCTTTGCTGTCTGACCCTGCACCTGCACCCGTAATACGGCTCGGCTGTTTCGGTTTGCTGATTCCACTGCGCTGCTGTCCGGTCTGCTGCTCACGTCTTAGACGTTCGTCCTCTTTTTGCTCCTGCAAAAGAGTATTCTTCGCCATAATCCAGCCACAGCGTCCGCCAGCCAACACCCCAAGGATCAGCATTGGTACCATGAGCTTCGTCCCAAAATGGGAATCCACCAGATAACCTGTATAAATGCACAGGAGGATTGGAGTCAGTACGCTAAGGCCAAGCTGTGTTACCATGGCAAGACTACGGAATACGCTTTTCTTATAATGCACCAACGCTCACCTCTTTCTGCATTTTTGCATGTACTACATATTATAACCAAACTTTTTGGTTTTGTCCATTATGAATAGTTGGTTCGGCAAAAAATGGTGAATCTTGCACATTGCAAACATTTCTGTCTTTTTTTTATCGAACATTTTCACAAAAACAACTGATAAAAATTGTCAAACTTGCCACTTAAAACCACATTTATACCAAAAAAACCGTCACACCCTGAAAATGTGACGGTTTTAACAGATTCTTTGCAGAAGAAATTTCTTCTTATCTTATATAGCACTTATGAGATCTTTTTGATTCTCATTTTTTCGTGATTTTTATTTCGTACGAATGAAGTTCCAAACCATTACTTTATCTCTTCATACGGAACCCGGTTGATGCCCTCTTCCACAGCAGCCTTTGCTACTGCATTCGCTACTGCCAGGGCAACTCTCTTGTCAAAGGAAGACGGAATCACATATTCTGCATTCAGTTCCTCCTCCGGAATGACGGAAGCAATCGCATGCGCTGCCGCGATCTTCATCTTCTCGGTAATGTCTTTCGCACGTACTGCAAGAACGCCCTTGAAGAGTCCCGGGAATACCAGCACATTGTTGATCTGGTTCGGATAATCAGAACGTCCAGTACCAACTACGGCTGCACCGCCTGCTTTTGCCTCATCCGGCATGATCTCCGGAACCGGGTTTGCCATAGCAAATACAATACCGTGGTTCATGGTAGCTACCATTTCTCTGGTTACCAGGTTCGGTCTGGACACACCAACAAAAATATCAGCGCCTTTTAAGGCATCAGCAAGTGTTCCATGCTCTTTATTCTTGTTGCTGATATGGGAGATTTCTTCCTGACCAGAATTTAAGTTTGCATCGCCCTCACAGATAATGCCGTGGATGTCACACATGATAATATTTCCAAAGCCCATTGCAATCAGCTGCTTACCAATTGCCACACCAGCAGCACCAGCGCCATTGATGACAACACGGAGCTCGCCCATCTTCTTGCCGGTTACTTTCACTGCATTCAGAAGTGCAGCACCTACTACGATAGCAGTACCGTGCTGGTCATCGTGGAAGACCGGAATGTCACAGCGCTCTTTCAGCTTTTTCTCAATCTCAAAACAACGCGGAGCTGCAATATCCTCCAGGTTGATGCCGCCAAAGCTCTTGGAAATCAGGGCAATGGTATTGACGATGGTGTCCACATCCTTGGAATCCACACACAGCGGAAATGCGTCTACATCTGCAAATGTTTTAAAGAGTGCGCACTTTCCTTCCATAACCGGCATACCAGCAGACGGTCCGATATCGCCAAGTCCCAGCACTGCGGTTCCGTCTGTGATGACAGCAACCAGATTGCCTTTACGGGTATAATCGTAAGCCTTGTCCTCATCCTCTGCGATCAGCAGGCACGGCTCTGCCACGCCCGGGGTGTAGGCGATGGACAGCTCCTCCGGAGTTGTAACCTTCGCACGGGAAATGACCTCAATTTTTCCCTTCCATTCTTTGTGTTTTTCAATTGCAAGCTGCTTCTTATCCACCAGTTTGTCCTCCTGTGTTTGTTAATTTTTCTACAATTACATTCATTTTCCCGGAACAGCTGTTATATTTCTGTCAGAATCCGTCATTCCGACTCTCGCATACACGCCTGATGACGGGCTTTTGCCGACTTCTCTGCTGTTCTGGTTTCTGATGCATTACAGCTAGTTTTATTCTAATACAAACCGGAAAACGCGTCAACTGCTGCGATTTCATCAATCTTCGTTCCATCGCGATAATAAACATCTGCTACTTTCTTTTCATGTTTTCTCACAGGAGCTGGTTTACCAGACATTCCTTCTGCTTTTTCTTTCAGTGCTCTAATATCAAAAACCGGAAGGCGGGCACTCGTAAAACGCTCAAGCAAGTCTTTTCTGTTCGGATTCACAGCAATTCCATACTGTGTCACTAATACATCTATGGTATCACCTGGTGTTGAAATGCATTGTACCCTTTCCCTGATCAGTGGGAGACGCGCCCGGATCAAAGGTGCCACGACCATTGCCATTTTAGCTCCCTGCGCTGCATCACTATGTCCACCGCTTCCTCCCATAATAACACCTTTGGAATCTGTGTGTACATTCACATTAAACGTAGTATCTACTTCCGTCGCACCAAGAATCGCCACATCCAAGCTATCTACCGTGCTGCTCTTTGCTGTAGGACTTGCATAATGAGAACAGGTAATTTCCCTATGATGAGGATTTGTTCTTAAGTCTTCCACTGCCTGCAGATCAAAACATTGCACATCCATCAGATTTTCAAACAATCCTTCATGCTGCATTTCTACCATATACCTCGTAATGCCGCCAGTGCAATAGCTGCCATGGATATTTTCTCTTTTCATGATTTCCCGCAAATAAGCGGCCGTTGCAAGAGAAGCTCCACCAGCTCCAGTCTGAAATCCAAAACCATTCTTTAAAAGTCCAGATGCAAAAATTGCCTGTGAAGCATAATCGGCAATCCGCAAAGCAACCGGATCTCTGGTTATGCTAGTTGTGCTAGATACAATTCCAGATGGATCACCAATGCAGTCAATTTTTACCACATAATCCACATATACTTCTGATACGGAAAAATCTGCCAACGGATAATCAACTAAATTATCCGTGATCACGATTACTTTATCTGCATATTGGGCATCACAAAAAATATACCCCATAGAACCACAAGCAGCAGGTCCATACTTTCCGGTAAAATTCCCCATACAGTCTGCACTGGGTGCTGCAATAAATGCCACATCAATATGTGTCTTTCCCTGCTCCAGATCACTCGGTCGTGCTCCATGCGTACAAAATACTGCTGGTTTTTCTAATTTTCCTTCAGAAACAGCGCGACCAACATCTCCACCTATATAAGGCGAAATGATCTGCGTGATCACTCCATGTTCTATCTGTTTTACGATTGATGCATGTGCGTTATGAACCGAAGTTGCATTTAATGTCAGATCATGGAATCCCATATTTTCAAGGGTCTGACAAACCAGATTCATTACTTTATCGCCATTGCGTAAATGATGATGACAGGAAAAAGTCATTCCATCTTTCAAGCCAGATGCACGAATCGCTTCTTCCAGTGTTTCTATCATTTTTCCCTTCATCTTATCTTCCTCCGCCTTCACTAAAGCCACTTCCATAAATTGCTTCCGCAGCTTCCAGCACCAGTCTTGCACGTGCCACAATCGGTGCATCAATCATTTTTCCATTTAATGAAACTGCTCCTTTACCTTGACGCTTTGCCTCTTCCAACGCTTCAAAAACATCCTGTGCATGGCGGATTTCCAGTTCTGATGGACTAAAAACGCGATTTACTATTTCTACATGGCGTGGAGAAATTACTGCTTTCCCAGTGAAACCAAGACTTTTTGCAAACATTGCGTCAGCCTCAAGACCTTCCAGATCATCTACTGCCGTAAACGGAGTATCGTATGCTTCAATTCCAGCTGCGCGTGCCGCACAAACAAGCCTGGATCGACTATAAAAAATTTCATCTCCTTTTTTTGTTCGTTTGCAGCGAAGATCTGCCGTAAGATCTTCTGCTCCAAGATATAATGCCTCCATGCGCGGATCGGCTGTAGCAATCTGGTATGCATTTTCAATTCCCAATGTCGTTTCCAGCAATGGGATTAACCGGATCCCACCAATGGGCAATCCATTTTTTCCCTCCACCTCTGCCATTTTAGCTGACAGTGTTTTTATATAATCTGCACCGCTCACTTTTGTCGGCATGATCATATCTGGTTTCAATGGCACGATCGTCTCAACATCTTTTTCCCAATAAGGAGTGTCTAATGCATTGATACGCACGATCACTTCACATCCTTCAAAATTTCCATTTTTCAGGACGTTGCGTACCAAGATCCGCGCTGCATCTTTTTGTTCTGGCGAAACTGCATCTTCCAAGTCAAAAATAATACTGTCCGCCCCCAGTACTGCTCCGTTTAATACCATATTCGGGGAATTTCCTGGCAAAAACAACATTGTCCGTCTCATGCTTCCACCTCCCCACTGCGTAATACTGCCGTTTCAACCCGCGCACTAAGTACACAGTCTAATGCTCCATGATCTACCACTTTTATATAAATATCCTCAACCCCCAGATCATCGAGCGTCTTTTTTATCACATGCTCCATTTGATCTCCATATTCTGCTTTTACCACTGACTGGAGTTCAATCTCACGCCCATTCTTACTGGGTTCAACAAAAACCATTGCATCGCTGGATTCCATGGTTCCAGCCACAGCATTTTTTATAATTTTCATACGGAACCTCTTCTGAACAGTCTACTGCACTTCTATTTTCTGATAATCTTTGACACTTTCTATGATCGGCTTTTCACATGCTTCCTTTTGAGATGCATAATAAGCCTTATTATCGAGAAACAGGTTATTTCCTTCTGTATCGATAGAAACAATCAGCGGCCCAAACTCTTTGACCTTCATAACCCAAAGGCACTCCGGCATTCCGAGTTCTCTCCAATATACATCTTCAATCTCTTCAACCATGGTAGCTGCAAGAACTGCACATCCACCAGGGAACACACAGTGGATCGCGTTTAATTCCTTACATGCCTTTGCTGTTTTTTCACCCATTCCGCCTTTACCAACCATGATTCTTACGCCGGTCTCTTTTATAAATTCTGCAGCGTCTGCCTCCATACGGATAGAAGATGTTGGACCTATCGAGATCATTTCATTATGTTCCGGACTTTCCTTAATAATGGGACCTGCATGAAAGATTGCAATATTTTTAAAGTCAACCGGACATTTCATATGTTCATGTACTACCCGGTGATGCACATCATCTCTTCCAGTTACCAGACAGCCTGTCAGATAAATGATATCTCCAATTCTAAGATCTTTAATGTCTTCTGCTGTAACTGGTGTTGTCAGGATTTTCTTCATAAAGTCACCCCCTTGTGGCTTAAAATTTCATAGGACATATCATTTTTAAAACGAATCACACTGCGGCGATGTGCATAACATGCCACATTTACACCAACTGCAATTGTTGCCGTATGCCGCGCACTGGATTCAATATGGACTTCCATTGCTGCATGCTTTCCTCGAAGCCCTTGTGCGCCAATCCCCAGTTTATTTAATCCTTCTAAAAGATCCTCTTCCAGTTTTGCTCCCTTTGGATGCGGATGATGTGTTCCTAACGGCCGAAGATATGCTTTTTTCGAAAGCATGGCTGCATTTTCCATATTATGCCCCAGTCCTACTCCTACAATCAATGGCGGACACGCATTAATGCCAAGATCCGATACCGTATCAAACACATATTTTACAATTGCAGCATAACCATCCGATGGTTTGAATACCTGACTGCGTCCAGGAAGACAGCACCCCCCTCCTGCAAAGTAGCAGATAATCTCCATTTCATCACCACCAGGTTCAATATCCCAATGGATCCAAGGCATTCTTTCTCCTGTATTATCTTCTGTATTTCTCTCCTCAAAATAATTTACTGTATTCTGACGTAACGGTACACTATAAGTTGCACGATGTGTTGCTTCACGCAAAGCACCTTCCACCATATCCATATGTTTAAACTCACTGCCAACAGTAATATAGAAATGAAGCAATCCGGTATCTTGGCAGCACGGTCTGTCCAGTTCCTCTGCCTTTTTCAAATTAGTAAAATACGCATCATATAAAACTTTCTGAATCGGATCGTCTTCCGTTTCCCTCAATGCTTCTAATTTTTCGTATACATCATCCGGAAGCCTTTTACAGCTCATAGCCATAAATTTTTCCATAATTTCTATAAACTGCTCTTTTGTCTTGTTGTCCGTCATTTATCAATACCTCCTCTCACCTTTTACAATCCTGCACCAATGATCAATGGCAAAATACTTGCCAACAAAATAATGATCGCACCACCAATACGAGATGATATCTGTGCAAATGGCATGAGTTCCATTCTATTCGCTGCACCTAATGTTGCAATATCTCCGCTACCGCCCATATTTGCCATGCAGAGACCTGCTGTGATTGCAGATTCAATCGGATAAAATCCAAGAAGTTTTCCAACAAACCAAGATCCTACGATTGCTCCAATTACTGTAAGTAATGTCAAAATAAGATAAATCGCACTCATGTTGGCAATTACAACACCAAGATCCGTATATACATAACCGATTGCAAAATATACTGCTGGTCCTGCACCTACCTTCATCATGAATTTATACCACTGACTTAAATCTGCCTGCAGATCTTCCGGTATAATATCGAAAATCTTGCATACTGCACATGCAATAATCGTCCATGCATAATAATGAATACCCGGCACTGCCTTTGCCAGTAGCCTTCCAATCAAGAAATAGCATCCAGTGATCACAAATCCTCGTCCGAGTGCTTCAATGGTGATCGGATCATTATCAAAATTTCTTTCCTGTAGTGTAAAGCCTTTCATTAACACACCGTTTCCCGTCGTGCTCGGGAATTTTTTACCTACACTATTCAATACACCAGCTGCAATAACTGCCAATGCATTACCAATAACAACTGCAGGCATTAAAAGTGACAGATAATACTCACTTCCCTGGCTCATAAGGTTTCCATATGTTTCAGATGTAGGTACAGCGCCTGCACTGGTGCCGCCACCCATGATCGGCAAAGATACAAACAAAATTGCCTGACGCCATCCATAGCCAGAAATTGCTCCTGCAATTCCTGTTAACGTAAATGCTGCAACAATACCGCCAATAACAGGGAGAAAATAACGGATACCTGCTTTGATCAATAATTTTCGATCCATTGTAAGAATACTTCCGCAGATCAATCCAGCCACAACCCAGCCGATATAATCCATATCCTTTACAAATGAAGTAAGCATCTTGGTCGTACCCTCTGGAAGAATTCCCAGATAAGCAATGATCGCTGCTCCAAAAATTGCAACAAATCCGCCACCACCAAGATAAGTCTTTACAAAAGGTGTATTATCACCGATCTTGACCAGCAACAGTCCCAAAATGGAACACAATGTAAATCCCCCCAAAAATCCAGGCGCATTCACATTAAAGAACTGCCCTACGATCACCAGTACCAACATGATTGCAAAATACCCTGCCGGAATATATCCGAACATACACGTTTGCCAAAATGATTTTTTATTTTCGCTCATAATGTAATCCCCTTTTTTGATAAGAAACAAAACATATTTGCAATTTGTTTTGTGGATAACGTCCGGCAACGCTCCACCATTGGTCTGACCACATTGTATTTTCAAGATACCTCATTCCGTTTCACTTGTCAATACCATTTTCAAAAATTGGTCATACCAAAATTCTTTTCTGTTTCTCTTCATGTTTTTATTTCTTATAATCCAGTTTTCTTTGCAAATGCATTTTCCATATGTTATACTGATCTTATAACGAATAACAGGAAAGAGGAATCCCAATGTCAGCTACCGGTCAAAAAGTCTTGATTTATGAACAGACAGTTCAAAACATTTTAAAACTTGTAAAAGAAAGGAATCTAACCACCGGAGATAAACTTCCACCAGAGCGAGAACTTGCCGCTTTGTTAGGAGTGAGTCGCAGTTGTGTCCGTGAAGCCCTTCAAATACTGGCCGCTAATGATTATTTAAAAATAAAACGCAGCAGTGGTATTTATATTAATCTCCCAGAAATTCCAGCCGACATTTCATCTCTCAAAAGCGTTGAAGATAAGCTCAATCTTCAGGATATACAAAAGCTTCTGGAAACACGAATTCTTCTGGAAACATATGCAATCAAACAAACTGCTATGATAATTACAGAAGAACAACTTCAACAACTCTATGACATTGAAAATGAAGCATATCAAAGCATGATAGATGCGTCTCAAAAAGGAGGCAAACCATTCGGACACCCAAGTATTGTTCTGGAACATATGTTGGTTCAAATTCAGTCCAACCAATATATCACCGATTTTCACCGACGTATCTGTACCATCTGGCGCGAATACCTTGATAACAATGATTTTGTTACCATGCCACCAGCCAAACGCCATCGCGATCATCTTGCAATTTTAAGAGCAGTAAGCGAAAACAATCCTTCACGAATCGAACGGTATGTTTCCATGCATTTACGTGACACCTATGACAGTATCTCTCTCCTAATCAACGAAATCGACTCAAAGCAATAATTCTTTTTAATAAATTGGTATTACCCATTTTACTATTTAGTATTTTTTGGTCGTACCAATTTATTTATTTTTTACAATTTTTCACATGTTATTTCGGTATTTCTGCCCGTTTACTTTTCTCGATTCTTCCCTCATAATAAAGGACAAGAAACTTTCTGTTTCCAGTACAGACCCGGCAGTCTGTGCGATTCCGGCATGTAACCATTCACAATGTGTAAGAAAGGAATCCATTTATGCAAATGTTACGTCTACCTTACGGTGACGGATATCAGACTGCCGAGATCGACGATTCTATAAAAATTCAAATGATCGATCCTCCTATTCATCCCGTCACAAAATCTTTAGAAGAGTTATTAGAATACGCCATGGAACATCCATATGGCACACCTACCTTGGAGAATTTGGCCAAACCCAATGATACGGTCGTAATTGTTATGAACGATCATACGCGTCCCGGTCCTAATCCGCTAATTCTTTCTGCTATCATGAAACGATTAGAGCACGCCGGAATTCCCGATGAAAATATTACCATTCTTTTTGCAACAGGAAGTCATCGTGCCCCTACTCCTGAAGAAGCAATTCGTATTATGGGAGAAGAATATTACCATCGGTTAAAATCCGTTGCACACAATTGTAAAGATGATGATGCAATGGTTTGTATCGGTAACACAAGTGAAGGTGTTCCGGTTTATGTAAATCGTTTAATCACGGAATGTAGCTTGTTAATCACAACCGGTCTTGTGGCTCCTATTCATACAGCCGGCTACAGTGGTGGTCGCAAAAGTATTTTGCCAGGTGTTGCCGGTTTGAAAACCTTGCATATTCATCATTCTTTCCCGGTTTACCAGTACGAACCTGCTATGGGATTTATTTATGGAAATCCATTTCATGAAATTGCTTTAAACGCAGCCCGCAAAGCAAATGTTCGTTTTATTGTAAATGCTGTACAAGATCCACATAAACAGTTTTTCAATTTTGTAGCAGGTGATCTAGCAGAGGCACATGCTGCTGGTGTTGCCATGTGCAAAGAAGTAAGTGAAATTTCTATTGAAGAACGAGGTGATATCATTATCGCAAGTCCTGGCGGATTTCCACGTGATATTGATTTATATCAATCACAAAAGGCACTTTCTGTTGCTGAATTACTTGGTAACGAAAACTGTACTTTCATCATTGTTGCTGAATGTCGGGATGGCTTTGGAGAAAAGACATTTCATCAATGGATGGTTGAATGCCCAACTATCCAAAGTATTATTGACCGTTACGCAAAAGAAGGATTCAATGTTGGAAATAACAAAGCTTTCAACTATGCTAGAGCATTAAAAAAAGGACGCGTTATTATAGTGACTGACAAAATCAGTAAAAATGAATTGGAAGAAGCAAAACTAGAAAGTGCCGCAACACTTCAAGAAGCAATCGAGATGAGTCTCTCCAAACACCCTGCTAACATTATCACAGTTCTACCACAAGCAGCTAATATTATTCCTGTATTAAAAAAATAACAAATTCAAAATATAAGGAGGACAGCAAATGAAAATTACCGATATTAAAGTCATCTTAGTCAATAGTTTCATGTATGTAAAAGTATTCACAGATGAAGGTATTGAAGGAATCGGTGAATCTGGCGCCTGGGGTTTTTTGCCCGCAAGCGCAGAAGCTGTAGAATCATTTAAAACATATCTCATTGGTCAAGATCCTTTACAGATCGAACATCATTGGCAATACATGTATCGCTGCTTTCATTTTCGAGGTGCCGCCGTTATGGGTGCAATCAGCGCAATTGATATTGCACTCTGGGATATTGCCGGAAAATATTTCGAAGTTCCAGTCTACCAACTTTTAGGCGGCAAGTGTCGGGATAAAATCCGCACTTATTATCATGTCAGTGGTTCTACAACCGAAGAACTGGTGCAAAATGTGGTAAAAGCAAAAGAAGCTGGATATAACGCAGTCGGTCATCTTTCTCCATTTCTGGATGAACCGCGTAGTCTGCGATATCATGACAGTTATAGCCGTATGATCCACGACGCTGTAGAACGCGTACGTTTAATGCGTGAAGCCGTTGGAGACGATATGGACTTCTGTCTTGAGCTTCATCGCCGTATGAAACCTGGTGAAGCAATCGCATTTGCTAAGCAAGTTGAAAAGTATACGCCATTCTTCTTAGAAGATCCTACTACACCGGACAATTTTGATTCTATGGCGCTAATCGCATCCAAAAGCAACGTTCCAATTGCAACTGGAGAACGCATCCATACTGTTCATGAATTTGAAATGCTTCTATCGCGTAATGCCATGTCTTATGTACGCACCAGCGTCTGCCTCTGTGGCGGTATTTCTGGTACTAAAAAAATTGCTGCAATCGCAGAAGCACATAACGCTATGATTGTTCCTCACAACCCATTAAGTCCAGTAAGTACAGCTGCATGCCTGCAAATTGCTGCATCTACTGAAAATTTTGCCATTCAGGAACTCCCTGATCACACTGGCATTGCTGCTTCGGAGCGTTACACCAGTACCAACATTATGGATCAGCATTCCTTTAGTCAAAAAGATCTCGTCACTTGGATTCCTACTGTAGAAAAAGGTTATGCATTACTCCCGGAAGGTCCTGGCATCGGTGTATCCCTTCAACCTGATATCGAGACCAAGTTCCCGTTTAAACGACGTACTATCAATACCCGCCTTCATGAAGACGGATCCATTGTAGATCAGTAATTATTATACCTACAACCAAAGGAGAATAATATATTATGAAAATTGTAATTCTTGATGGATACACAGAAAACCCTGGAGATTTGAGTTGGGCACCACTTCAGGAACTTGGTGAGCTGACTGTTTATGATCGAACAAGCCTAACCGATGAAGCAGAAATTCAGAAGCGTATCGGAGACGCTGAAGCTATTTACACCAACAAGACTCCCATTAGTTCCGCTACTCTCAAAAAGGCTGCTGGTACACTGAAATTTATTGGTGTACTGGCAACCGGCTATAATGTCGTGGACACAGAAACTGCAAAGGAACTTGGCATTACTGTCTGCAATATTCCGACCTATGGTACTGCTGCAGTTGGACAGTTCGCCATCGCTCTCCTCTTAGAAATTTGTCATCATATCGGACATCACAATGACGCTGTACATGACGGACGTTGGAATAAATGTCCTGACTGGTGTTTCTGGGATTATCCACTCATTGAACTTGAAAACAAGACTATGGGCATTATCGGTTTTGGGCGAATTGGGCAAAGGACCGGGCAGATTGCCGCTGCGCTTGGTATGAACGTGATTGCGTACGATGAATATCCTTCTGAATCAGGGCATGCCATTGCGAAATACGTGGACCTAGACACGCTCCTTTCTTCCTCTGATGTAATTGCACTGCACTGTCCTCTTTTCCCTTCTACCAAAGGGATTATCAACAAAGATTCTATTCATAAGATGAAAGATGGAGTCATCATTATCAATAACAGTCGTGGCCCTCTCATTGTTGAAGAGGATTTAACCGCTGCCCTTCAGTCTGGAAAAGTAGCTGCAGCAGGTTTGGACGTCGTATCTACGGAACCGATCCGTGCTGATAATCCGCTTTTAAATGCTCCAAATTGTATCATTACTCCGCATATTTCATGGGCTCCAGCAGAAAGTCGCCAGCGCCTTATGGACACTGCTATCGAAAACCTGCGCTGCTTTTTAAATGGCACTCCAATCAATGTCGTAAATTCATAGCATAATATTTAAAAATCCGTTGTTTGGGCAATTTTGTTGCCTGGACAACGGATTTTTTTGATCTCTGCGTTTATAATAAAATCTATATAACTGCGAAACCACTTAACAGTTATGACTAGATTTTACTTAGGAGGTTTATCATCATGAGTTTCATCAAAAATATCGACAAGTCCCAGGTTCTCACATTAAAAGATGAGGTTTCCTACCAGAAAGGCCAGGTAGTCAGCAAGACTCTCGCCCAGAACGATGCCTTAAGCGTTACCCTCTTCGCGTTCGACAAGGACGAGGAGATCAGCACCCACGAATCCGGCGGTGACGCATTCGTGACCTGCTTAGACGGCGTTGGCCGCATCACCATCGACGGCAAAGCATATGAACTGCACGAAGGGGAATCCATCATTATGCCGGCAAAGCATCCGCATGCCGTGTATGGACAGGATCAGTTTAAGATGCTGCTGGTTGTGGTATTTTAGTTGTTGAGAAAAAAAGATTCAACTGGAAACAAAACAAGACTTGCCCAAACAAGCGGTCCTATTGTATACTTGGTCTCAGCTGCGGTCATTTCAAGGACCGCGCAGTGCGGCTGTCTTGCCGGATAATATGAGAAAAAGTTTTAAGTTTATAAGATACCCAGAAGGGAGTCGCATGAAAGGTCCAAAGACCCGGAATGCGGCTTCCTTTGTTTTATTTCTGACAAACTTTTAGAAAACCTAAAAAATTTTTAGTTTTCGCTTGCCTTTTTCTCTGGCACTCTGTATACTTAGAGGCAGTTGTATTTGAGAAACATCATCATTTTGTACAATAACGTGGCAATCAAGCGCATGGCCACCTAACAAAAAGGGAGGAACACCTACTATGAGTCGTTTGGAAATCACCAGTCCCAACCAGGCTCAGCTCATGATTGAGGAGCTGTACAAAGACCTGGAACGCCGAATCGAATCCAGTCCGCCAGGTCTCTGCCCGGTTGACATGACCAGAGCCTTTGTGGAGATGTGCCACACCCACACCTGCGGCAAATGTGTCCCATGCCGTGTCGGTCTGTGGCAGTTAAAGAACCTGCTCACCGATGTTATGAACGGGGAAGCCACCATGGAAACCTTAAAGCTCATGGAGGAACTGTCCCAGAGCATTATGAACGGTGCTGACTGTGCCATTGGCTACGAAGCTGCCCATACCGTATACCGAAGCTTAAAAGAATGCCGTGAGGACTATGAGGAGCACGTTCATCAGGGCCGCTGTACCTGCAACTACACGCAGCCGGTTCCGTGCGTTTCCCTTTGCCCGGCCCATGTGGATATCCCAGGCTATGTTTCCCTGGTACGCGAAGGCCGCTACGCCGATGCCATCCGTCTGATCCGCAAGGACAATCCATTTCCGACCACCTGCGGCTTCATCTGTGAGCATCCATGTGAGGCCCGCTGCCGCAGAAACATCATTGACGATGCCGTCAACATCCGCGGATTGAAACGCTTCGCAGCAGATTATGCTGGCAAAGTTCCTCCGCCATCCTGTGCTGCTTCCACCGGCAAAAAGATCGCCATCATCGGCGGCGGCCCGGGCGGCTTAAGCGCAGCTTATTATCTGCAGCTCATGGGACATCAGACCACCGTTTTTGAAATGCTCCCGAAACTGGGCGGCATGCTCCGCTACGGCATCCCGAACTACCGTCTGCCAAAGGAGCGTCTCGATGACGATATCAACGCCATTCTGGAGACTGGTGTGAAAGTCGAGTACGGAAAACGGATCGGTACTGACATTACAATTCAGGAACTGCGCAAGGAATACGATGCCGTGCTCATCACCATCGGCGCAAGCACAGATAAAAAGCTTGGCATTGAAGGAGAATCTGCAGAAGGTGTCATCTCCGCAGTCCGCTTCCTGCGTGATGTCGGAAAGAACTTAAATCCAGATCTGAGCGGACAGGAGGTTGCTGTCATTGGCGGCGGCAACGTTTCCATGGATGCGGTCCGAACAGCAAAACGTCTCGGTGCAAAGAAGGTTTCTATCCTCTACCGGCGCCGTGTAGCTGATATGACTGCACTTCCAGGCGAGATTGAAGGCGCTGTTGCCGAAGGCATTGAAGTAAAAACCCTGATGGCTCCGGCCCGGATCGATGTCGATGAAAACAACCATGTGCGCGGTGTCTATGTCACCCCGCAGATGATCAGCAAGATCAAAGGCGGCAGAGCCAGTGTGCGTGCGACCGGCGAGCCGGATATCTTTGTTCCGTGCCAGACCCTGATCGTGGCGATCGGACAGGATATCGAATTCCAGCACTTCGAGGAAGCCGGTCTTCCGGTCAACCGCGGCAAGATCCAGACAGAGCGCTACGGCGGTTTCGACAATATGCCTGGTGTATTTGCAGGCGGTGACTGCGCGTCCGGTCCGGCATCCGTCATCAAAGCCATTGCCGCTGCCAAGGTCGTTGCGGCAAATATCGACGAATACCTTGGTTTCCGTCACACGATCAGCTGCGATGTTGTACTTCCGGAGCCTGATCTGCGTGACCGCATTCCATGTGGCCGTGTCAATATGACCGAGCGCGAGGCCTGTGAGCGCGTCTGCGATTTCGAAGGCGTGGAAAACTGCATGACCGAAGCAGAAGCAAGACAGGAAGCAAGCCGCTGCCTCGGCTGCGATCACTTCGGCTATGGAATCTTCAAAGGAGGTCGTGAAAACAGATGGTAAATTTAAAGATCGATCATAACGAAATCTCGGTTCCGGAGGGAACCACCATTATGGAAGCGGCTGCCCTTGCAGGAATCGACATTCCAAAGCTCTGCTATTTAAAAGATATCAACGAGATTGCGGCTTGCCGCGTATGTCTCGTGGAGGTTGTCGGAAAAGAGAAGCTGGTAACCTCCTGCAACAATAAAGTGCAGGAGGGACTGGAGATCCTGACAAACAGTCCGAGGGTCCGTGTGGCAAGAAAACAGAATGTACAGCTCATTCTCTCCCAGCACGACTTTAAGTGCGCAACCTGTGTCCGCAGCGGCAACTGTACCCTGCAGACGCTTTCAAACGACTTAAACATCATCGATCTTCCGTTTAAAGAGCGTGTAGAACATGCTCCATGGGATAAGAATTTCCCGCTCATCCGCGACACGGAAAAGTGCATCAAGTGCATGCGCTGCATCCAGGTCTGCGATAAAGTGCAGGGACTGGGTATCTGGGATGTGACCAGTACCGGTTCCAGAACCACCGTCAATGTCAAAGGCAACCGCAAGATCACCGATGCAGACTGTGCCCTCTGCGGCCAGTGCATCACCCACTGTCCGGTGGGCGCCCTGCGCGAGCGCGATGACACCGAAAAAGTATGGGATGCCATTGCAGATGAAAAGAAAACCGTTGTAGTCCAGATTGCTCCCGCGGTCCGCACTGCATGGGGCGAAGCCATGGGAATGAAACGCGAAGACGCTACCGTCGGCAAGATTTTAGATGCCTGGAAGCGCATGGGCGCGGACTACGTATTCGACACGTCCTTCTCCGCCGACTTAACGATCATGGAAGAAGCAACCGAATTTCTGGAGCGGTTCCAGAGCGGTTCCTTAAACAACCGGCCGATGTTCACCTCCTGCTGTCCGGGTTGGCTGCGTTTTGTAAAAACCCAGTTCCCGGAGATGGTTTCGCAGCTTTCGACCGCGAAATCCCCGCAGCAGATGTTTGGTGCTGTCATGAAGACCTACTTCGCCCAGTCCATCGGCGTGGACCCGGAAAATATTGTGACCGTATCCGTTATGCCCTGCATTGCAAAAAAAGCAGAGGCAGACATGGATTTCTACTATAAAGAATACGCAGGGAAAGACGTGGACATTGTGCTGACCACACGAGAGTTCACACGCATGCTCCGCGAAACCCACATCCGGCCGGAAGTGCTGACTGACCGAAAGCCAGACAGCCTCATGCAGGAGTGGACCGGTGCCGGCGTCATCTTCGGCGCAACCGGCGGTGTCATGGAGGCGGCACTTCGAACCGCTTACCATGCCCTGTCCGGCAAAAATCCGGACCCGGATTTCTTTGATGACATCCGTACCGTCAATGAGGACTATGCACTCACAGAAGCAAACCTCGACTTTAACGGAACCACGGTCCGCACCGCCATTGTCAGTGGCCTCGGCAACACAAGAAAACTCCTCGAGGCGATCCGGCGCGGCGATGTATCTTATGACTTCGTAGAAGTCATGGCCTGCCCCGGCGGCTGTGTCGGCGGCGGCGGACAGCCGATCTGTGACGGCAAAGAACTTGCAAGTGTGCGCGGTGAAAACCTGCACTTCCTCGACAAGAACAGTAAGATCCGGTTCTCCCATGAGAATCAGGACGTGGCAAAGCTGTACCAGGATTTCCTTGAACATCCTCTTTCCCACAAGTCCCACATGATCTTACACACGGACCACAATGCATGGTCCATGCACGATCCGGAGTAATGACGGTTCGTGCGATGTAATTCATTTCCTTATTATCCTTCTAAACATGGTGTGCCGCCCTGCGGTATACCCACAACTGCCAGATCAGCGGAGGTGCCACCGGCACCTCCGCTGATTTTTTTAGACAAAGAAACGCCGCCCATTTTGCGGACGGCGTTTCTTCTATATATAATACTTCTGTTTCACTATCATCTGTACTTATTTTTCTACCGGTACATGCCACTCCCAGTTGCGGATCTCTTCGAGGTCCTGACCGTACTCGGCAATGTACTGCTTGTGCTCTACCAGTTTGTCGTTCATCTTCTGGATCAGGAAAGAACCACGGTTGCCAAGCTGCGGCAGATGCATCACGGCATCTTTCACCAGGCTGAAGCGGTCAAGCTGGTTCTGGACACGCATGTCGAACGGTGTCGTGATGGTACCTTCCTCCTGGTAACCATGAACAGACATATTGTGGTTGTTGCGCTCGTAGGTCAGCTCATGAATCAGGGTCGGATAACCGTGGAATGCGAAGATAACCGGCTTATCCGGAGTAAAGATTGCATCGTACTCTGCATCGCTTAAGCCGTGCGGATGTTTATGGTCGGACTCCATCTTGAACAGGTCAACCACATTTACAACGCGGATCTTCAGCTCAGGAAGCTCATCTCTCAGAATGGTAACGGCAGCCATGGTCTCCAGGGTCGGAGTATCGCCGCAGCATGCCATAACAACATCCGGCTCCTCGCCGCAGTCATTGCTTGCCCACTCCCAGATACCGATACCCTGGGTGCAGTGCTTTACAGCCTGCTCCATGGATAGCCACTGGCAGCTCGGATGCTTGGATGCAACGATCGCATTCACATAGTTCTTACTCTTGATGCAGTGATCGAAGCAGGACAGCAGGCAGTTGGTATCCGGCGGGAGATACATGCGGACAACGTCTGCTTTCTTGTTAGCGATATGGTCTAAAAATCCCGGATCCTGATGGGTAAATCCGTTGTGGTCCTGCTGCCATACGTTGGAAGTCAGGATGAAGTTTAAGGATGCGATCGGGCGTCTCCAGGACAGCTGGTTGCAGACTTTCAGCCACTTTGCGTGCTGCGCAGCCATAGAATCCACGATACGGATAAATGCCTCATAGCTTGCGAAGAAGCCATGACGGCCGGTCAGCAGGTAACCTTCCAGCCAGCCCTCGCACATATGCTCACTCAGCATACCATCCATGATACGGCCATTTCTTGCCAGCTTATCATCGGTCGGAAGCAGCTCGCCGTTCCAGTCGCGGTTCTGCTCCTCAAATACTTTGTAAAGACGGTTAGACATGCTCTCATCCGGTCCGAAGATACGGAAGTTCTTGCTGTCCTCATTGAGCTTAAAGATATCACGGATATAGCCGCCAAGTTCAATCATATCCTGAGCCTTGGTCTTGCCCGGCTCAACTGGAATGCCATACTCGCGGAAATCCGGGAGACGCAAATCTTTCAGCAGCAGTCCGCCGTTTGCATGCGGGTTTGCACCCAGACGCGCATTGCCCTTTGGAGCCAGCTCAGCCAGTTCCGAAATCAGACGTCCCGTTTCATCAAACAGCTCTTCTGCATGGTAGCTCTTTAACCACGCTTCTAACAGCTGTAAATGCTCCGGCTTTTCCATACTGATCGGCACCTGATGGGCACGGAAAGAACCCTCGATCTGCTGTCCGTCTACTACCTTCGGACCAGTCCAGCCCTTCGGAGTGCGCAGGATAATCATTGGCCACTTCGGACGCTCCGGATCCTGCTCCTCTCTTGCATGCTTCTGAATGGCTTTGATCTCCTCGATGACGGTATCCATGGTCTCTGCCATCTTCTTGTGCATGGTCATCGGGTCATCGCCCTCAACAAAGTACGGCTTCCAGCCGCAGCCCTCAAAGAAGGACTTGATCTCGTCATGCGGGATACGGGAGAAAATGGTCGGGTTGCTGATCTTGTAACCATTTAAGTGCAGGATTGGAAGAACTGCACCATCGGTGACCGGGTTTAAGAATTTATTGGACTGCCAGGAAGTCGCAAGCGGTCCGGTCTCTGCCTCGCCATCACCTACAACTACCGTTGCGATCAGGTCCGGGTTATCGAACACGGCGCCAAATGCATGCGCAATGGAGTACCCCAGCTCGCCGCCCTCGTTGATGGAACCAGGCGTTTCCGGAGCGCAATGGCTCGGAACACCACACGGGAAGGAGAACTGCTTGAACATCTTCTTCATGCCTTCCTCATCCTGGCTGATATTTGGATATACCTCGCTGTAGCTTCCGTCCAGATAGGTGTTGGCGATCAGGAAGTTTCCGCCATGTCCCGGACCGGAAAGAAGGATCATATCCAGATCATAGCGCTTGATAGCACGGTTGCAGTGTACATACACAAAGTTCTGGCCAGGAACGGTTCCCCAGTGTCCTACGATTTTCTTTTTGATCTGATCCATGCTCAGCGGTTTCTTTAAAAGCGGATTATCTAACAGATATAATTGACCGGCAGACAGATAGTTTGCCGCACGCCAGTAGGCGTTCATCTTTTCCAGCATTTCCTCACACAGAGGCTGCTTTTCCAGACAGGTGTTGTTCTCCATGATCTTACCTCTTTCTTTGCTTACGTCGTTTTGCTGCTGTCTGCGCAACATGGGAAACGTTGCGTTTCTTGCTCAAAAATTTTGGTTTGTTATTTTTCTAACGTTTACGCATTGTATTTTCGCACATACAATCCAATCTGTAAAATGCAATTTCTGCATTATATTCATATCAATTTGATATGGATATGCCGCAAACCGTGGATTTTCCTTGATTTCTGTACTATAATGGAGACAACCTTTTGAGAAAAACAGACTGATAAACTTGGAGAATATACCATGACATCTAATTTCGAATACTATAAAATCTTTTACTATGTCGCAAAATACGGCAACTTAACCCGCGCCGCCGCTGCTTTAAACACTAGCCAGCCTGCCGTAACCCGCGTCATCCACAAGCTGGAAGCAGACCTTGGCTGCCGTCTCTTTATCCGCAGTAAATCCGGAATGGAATTGACCGCCGAGGGAAGCCGCTTCTTTGAATACGTCTCCGCCGGATGCCTGCAGTTTTTCCGCGCAGAAAGCCACTTAAGTGATCTGCTGCAGCTGGAGAATGGCAGCATCTCCATCAGCGCCACGGAAACCGCCCTGCACTCCTGGCTTTTTGAAGCCATGGAAAATTTCCATGAGGAATATCCCGGTGTCCACTTCCAGATCTTAAATCACAGCACCCAGGATTCCATTCAGGCTGTGCGGGACGGCAAGGTGGATTTTGCCGTGGTTTCTTCTCTCCCGCTCCATATTTCCGAGCCTCTGCGCATGAAAAAGCTGCACACCTACCGCGACATTCTCATCAGTGGAAAACGCTTCTCGGAACTGAAAGGTCATCCGGTCTCCCTGCGCGAGCTGGCCTCTTACCCCTGGATCAGCCTGACCTCGGAATCTATCAGCCGTACTTTTTTAAACACTTACTTTGCGCAGTACGGACTCTCCTTCTCACCTGACATGGAGCTGGCCACCACTGACCTGATTCTGCCCGCCGTGCGCCACAACTTAGGGATCGGGTTCATCCCGGAAGCCTTCGCCCACAGCGAACTCGCCGCCGGAAACATCTTCCAGATCCAGGTGCAGGAGCAGTTTCCGGAACGAAACATCCTACTAATCTCCGACTCCGAATATCCGCAGAGCGTGGCATCCAAGGCTTTCCAGAAATTCGCGAAAGAAATAAGCCCCGTGTGAACTGCCATTCGGCAGTTCACACGGGGCTGTTAAGCCTGATAATATTGTTATTCTACATATGCGATCAGCTTCTCGCCCTTCTCATCAGTATCGATCACGATGGTCTGACCTTCGCTGATGTTGCCTTCCAGAATGATCCTTGCTGCCAGCGTCTCTACATTCTTCTGCAGATAACGTCTCAGCGGACGTGCGCCGTATGCCGGGTCGTAACCATAGTCGGTTACAAAGCTCTTGGCATTATCGGTCAGTTCTACCTTCAGTTCGCGGTCTTCCAGACGGCGGTTGACATCGGCTACCATCAGATCCACGATGTGGCTGATGTTATCCTTTGTTAACGGCTTGAAGAGGATCGTCTCATCCAGACGGTTCAAGAACTCCGGACGGAAGTGGGCACGCAGATCCTGCATGACCATAGCCTCAGCCTCCGGCTTGATATTGCCGTTTTCATCGATGCCATCCAGCAGATACTGGGAACCGATGTTGGAGGTCATGATCAGAATGGTGTTCTTGAAGTCCACGGTCTTGCCAGTGGAATCGGTGATACGGCCATCGTCCAATACCTGAAGCAGGACATTGAATACATCCGGATGTGCCTTCTCTACCTCATCGAAGAGGACAACAGAGTACGGTTTTCTGCGGACGGCCTCAGTCAGCTGGCCACCCTCATCGTAACCAACGTATCCCGGAGGTGCTCCGATCAGGCGGGCTACAGAGTGCTTCTCCATGTACTCACTCATATCGATACGGACCATATTGTTCTCATCGTCGAACAGTGCCTCAGCCAGGGCTTTCGCAAGCTCGGTCTTGCCGACACCGGTCGGTCCAAGGAACAGGAAGGAACCAATCGGTTTGGTCGGATCCTTGATCCCGGCTTTGGAACGAAGGATGGCTTCGGTTACCTTTTCCACGCCTTCATCCTGGCCTACGACCCGTTTGTGCAGCACGGTATCCAGATGCAGGATCTTGCTGCGCTCGCTCTCGTTTAATTTATTTACCGGAATGCCGGTCCAGCGGGAGATGATCCGCGCAATCTCATCCTCGGTGACACTCTCATGCACCAGACTCAGATCCTGATTCTTGACCTTCTCCTCCTCGGCTTCCAGTTCTTTCTGCAGCTGCGGCAGCTTGCCGTACTGCAATTCTGCTGCTTTATTTAAATCATACTGCTGCTGGGCAGTCGCGATATCGCGGTTTACCTGCTCGATCTCCTCACGCAATGCAGACAGATGGGAAACGGAATTCTTCTCATTTTCCCACTGAGCCTTCTTGCTGGCGAATTCGTCGTGCAGCTCTGCCAGATTCTTCTGCAGATCAGCCAGACGCTCCTGGCTCAAATGATCTGTCTCTTTCTTTAATGCAGTCTCCTCAATCTCCATCTGCATGATCTTTCTGGAAAGTTCATCCAGTTCGGTCGGCATGGAGTCAAGCTCGGTCTTGATCAGGGCACAGGCCTCATCGACCAGGTCGATCGCCTTATCCGGCAGGAAGCGGTCGGTGATGTAACGGTCAGAAAGCACAGCTGCTGCCACCAGGGCAGAGTCCGTGATCTTGACACCATGGAACACTTCGTAACGCTCCTTGATACCACGCAGAATGGAAATGGTATCTTCTACGGTCGGCTGGTCTACCAGCACCGGCTGGAAACGACGTTCCAGGGCCGCATCTTTCTCAATGTATTTCCGGTATTCATCCAGTGTGGTCGCACCGATACAGTGCAGCTCGCCTCTGGCCAGCATCGGCTTTAAGAGGTTGCCCGCATCCATGGAACCTTCGGTTTTTCCGGCTCCCACAATGGTATGCAGCTCATCGATGAACAGAATGATCTGTCCTTCGCTCTTTTTGACTTCTTCCAGGACCGCTTTTAAACGCTCCTCAAACTCGCCGCGATACTTCGCACCTGCGACCAGTGCGCCCATATCCAGCGCAAACAGCTTGCGGTTCTTTAAGCCTTCCGGCACATCGCCGCGGACAATACGCTGGGCCAGTCCCTCGACAACCGCCGTCTTACCAACACCAGGCTCACCGATCAGGACCGGGTTGTTCTTGGTCTTTCGGGAAAGAATCTGGATTACGTTACGGATCTCGCTGTCACGGCCGATGACCGGGTCAAGCTTCTGGTCCTTCGCACGCTCTACCAGGTCGTAGCCATATTTTTCCAGGGTGTCATAGGTTGCTTCCGGATTGTCGCTGACAACTCTCTGGTTGCCGCGCACCGTAGACAGTGCCTGCAAAAAGGTGTCGCGGGTAATGCCATACTGACGGAACAGCTCCTTCATGGTGCGGTCCGCATACTTTAACATGGACAGGAAAATATGCTCTACAGAGACATACTCATCGCCCATGGCTTTGGATTCGTCCTCCGCATTGATGAGGACTTTATTTAAATCATTGCTGATGTAAACCTGGCTGGAACCGCTTACCTTCGGCAGTCCTGCCAGCTTCTGCTGTGCTTCATTGGTGATCAGCTCTTTGCTGATGCCCATCTTGGTTAACAATTTTAAAATGAGGCTGTCATCCAGTGTGAGCAGACTGTAAAACAGATGCTCCTGTTCGATCTGCTGATTGCCATATTCGTAAGCAAGCTTTTCACAATTCTGGACGGCTTCCATTGATTTCTGGGTAAATTTGTTTATATTCATAAATCACACCTCCATTCCTTTTCGTGCAACGTCATCTTTTATCTCATCTGTTATACTACTTCTATAACATTTACTGTACTATAGCACATGTTGTTAGCACTGTCAAGAGGTGAGTGCTAATTTTTTTGTGAAGAATTTGTGTTTCTCACAATGCCATCTTCTGCAACTGCAAAAAGAGCTGGTTTTTCATCTGGAGGAATCCAAAAAAATGCTTTCCAGTTAATTTTTACCGGGATAACTTAGCAGGAATTTTCTTTATCATCCAGTTTCCTGCGTACCCGCAAATGCATCCCACAAGAACACCTGCGAGCACATCCGTCGGATAATGCACATACAGATACAATCTGGAAAATGCGATCAACACCGCTAACACCAGTGCACCTTTCCAGATTTTCTTCTCTCCTGCAAAAAAGAGCGCCGACACGACAGCGAAGGCTGCCGCCGTATGACCGGACGGAAAAGAATAATCTGCCGGTTTTGAGACAAGAAGCTGAATCGACAGATTTGCTGTAAATGGGCGTGCCCTGCCTACCAACGGCTTCAAAATACCATTGCATAAAACCATATCCAGTGCCAGCGCCGCAAGCACCACCATACCGTACTTTCTTGTTTTGGGGATCAACAGCAAAACACAGGTAAGGACAATCCAGATGATTCCCGCATTTCCTACGCCCGTGATCAGACACATCAGCGAATCCCCAAGCGGTGTCCGAAAAGTCTGGATCCAGTCTAATATTCTTAATTCCATAATATTGATTCACCCTTCCTTTGATTTCCGGCAGCAGCCCCAAACCTGTCCTGCCCGGAAAATCATTTTATCATTTCTATAGGATATCGAATCGTACCTATCATATAGTATCTCGATTTTACCAACCTATTTTTAACAAAACAACGGTATTTTCGAAACAAATTCGAAACTCTGAAAATTTCATCGCAATACATGGACTCCCTTGTCCACATGCTCTGGCTGTCTTCTATTTTCTTGCATCTAATTGTTAACTAATTTTCAATTATAGGTTGACAATCATATCTCCCCGTGCTATTTTATTTCTCAAAGCCAATTTTTATTTACCATATCAAAGGAGATCCGATCTTATGAGCACAACGCCTGATATTTCCACCGATCCACAGCTTTCCCGCGAGGAAGCGCTTGCCATCTTAAACACTCCGGATGGAGAACTTCCGGAACTCATCGCCCGTGCAGAGGTCCTGCGCAGAAAGTATAAAGGAAACCATGTAAGCATCCATATCCTGACCAATGCCCGCAGCGGAAACTGTTCCCAGGACTGCGCTTACTGTGCCCAGTCCTGCCGCTCCAAAGCTGAGATTGATAAATACAAATGGGTAGACGATGAGAAATTATATAAAGACAATGACTTTGTCAACGAGAACCATCTGTCCCGCCACTGTATCGGCTTAAGCGGAATGAAATTCACCGACGCGGAAATCGAAGATCTGGCGAAACGGATCCGTAAAATGAAAGAAACCGGTACGCATCTGTGCTGTTCCATTGGTTTTCTGACCGAGCATCAGGCAAAAATTTTAAAAGAAGCCGGACTCGACCGCATCAACCACAATTTAAACAGCAGCCGTTCCTATTATCCCAACATCTGCTCCACCCATACCTTTGAGCAGCGCGTGGCCAACATCAAAATGCTTCAGGAACTGGGATTTGAGATCTGCAGCGGCGGAATCATCGGCATGGGCGAGTCCAAAGAAGATGTTGTCGACATGCTTCTGGAACTCCGCGAGATCCAGCCGGAAGCACTCCCGATCAATTTCCTGCTTCCGATCCCGGGTACGCCGTTAGAGCACGCCGATATTTCTGGGCTCACAACGGAATACTGTCTGAAGGTGCTCTGCCTTGCCAGACTTCTGGTCCCGAAATCTGATATCCGCTGTGCTGCCGGACGGGAAGTTTATTTTAAGGGAAAAGAAAAAGACCTGCTCCGCGTGGTGGATTCCATTTTTGCCTCCGGTTACCTGACCGCGGGCGGGCAGGGAATCCAGGATACCATCCGGGCCATTGAGGAAGCCGGTTTCACTTACGAAATCGAATCCGCTTAACAAAAAACGAAAGGAGTTCACTATGACAAACCAGACTACCGCCGGATCTTTCCGGAGAAGCAACACTTATGCCATGACTATGATAGCGCTTATGACCGCTGTCACCTGTATTCTCGCACCGCTGTCCATCCCGATCGGGCCGGTGCCGATCTCTCTTACTAATTTCGCCATCTATCTGTCTCTTTACCTGTTGGACTGGAAAAAAGGGACAATCAGTTATTTCATTTATTTACTGCTCGGCTTTGCCGGACTTCCTGTCTTTTCCGGTTTTACCGGTGGCGTTGCCAAGCTCGCCGGACCAACCGGCGGTTACATAGTAGGCTTTATCCCGATGGCAATCATTGCCGGATTTGTGATTGGCCACTGCAAAAAGCGCTGGGTTCAGCTGGTCGGCATGATCGTCGGCACCCTGGTCTGCTATGCACTCGGAACCGTATGGTTCTGCTTCCAGGCCAACTACACGGTATCGGCTGCCCTTGCAGTCTGCGTTATCCCATTTATCCCGGCTGACCTCATCAAGATGGTGCTTGCCATGAGTATCGGTCCGGAAATCCGCAAAAGACTGGGTTCTGTGGTTCAATAATAGCAACAACTGTAGTATAATGGATGTCATGAGTGTCTCCATGAGACAACGAATCGTAAAAACACAAAACCTTAAACAAGCGAGGAAAAAAACATGACATCCATCCGAGGTCTCCTGATCAGTCATATGATCTGGAAAAATATGAATCATAATGCGCCACATAAAAAGCATTCTGCCGCAAGACACCGCTGGCAGGATGCTATTTTCAATAAAGACCGCTTGCCAGAAGCCTACACCTGGTCTGCAGAGACCACACCAGGCGGCACTGCCTTTCAACGTGTCATCCGTACAGACACCGGACGTACCGGACGTGTACTCCTATATTTTCATGGAGGTGCCTACCGGGACGGCCTGGTGCCATCCTACCGCAATTTTTCCACCGGCTTTTTTCAAGCAGCCAATGGCTGCGAGACCATTTACCTGGATTACCGGTGCGCTCCGGACTACCAATACCCCACACAATTAAATGAAGCCCTGGATCTTTGGGATAATCTTACCAAACGGCAGGGTTATGCGCCGGACCAGATCATACTGGGCGGTGACTCCGCAGGCGCCAATCTGGCCCTGGCTCTGCTCTTAAAGCTGCGGGATCTAAACAAAACCATGCCGAGAGCCGCATTCTGCATCTCCGCCTGGACCGACATGACCTGCAACACCCAGAGCTTCCGTGACAATTACGGAAGGGATGTCATGTTCGGCAACAAGGGAAAAACTCTGACCGAAGAGCGCCTGCAGGCACTCATGCAGGGAAAGATTTTTTCATTTCTGGGAAATGCAGACCGGACAGATCCGTATGTTTCACCGATCTTCGGGGATTATCACGGCTTTCCACCCATGTTTTTCTCTGTTGGCACCCATGAAATGCTGTATGACGAGACTTTACAGGTCGTAGAGAAGCTGAAAGCATGTCAGGTTCCGGTCACCTGTGAGATCCAGCCGGGAATGTTCCATATTTATGTCGTATTTGCCCGCCTGGTTCCGGAGGGAAAGATTTCTTACCACCGGCTTCTGGATTTTATCCGGGAAAGCTTCGCCCGTTAACAGCGTTTTAAATATTATGGAAACAATAGCCGCATTATAGCACATTTTTCGGAGGAGTTCTTATGAAACAAACATCATCAGCATCTTCAGACAGCATTGTCATGACACGTTCCCAGTTTATCTCGGAACAGATAAAGAAACTGCAGAATTTTTTCACTGCCCTGCAAAGCATACTGATCGTGATCCTGATCGGACTTGTCAGCACCATGATGGTCCAGATCGGACAGATCCAGGGCACAGCCCGGGTCATCAACTATGCCGGACTGGTGCGCGGTGCGACCCAGCGTCTGGTCAAGCTCGAAATTACCGATGCCCCGAACAATAATCTGATCCAATATCTGGACAATATTCTGACTGGTCTGAAATACGGCACCGGCGAATACGAGCTGGTGCGCATCCCGGACGATACCTACCAGCAGAAGCTGGATGAACAGGTTGCCTACTGGGAAAAGCTAAAACAGGAGATTCTTCTGGTCCGCGAAAACGGATACCTGAAAACCGATGTGGTTGGCATGAGTGAGACCTACTTCGACCTTGCCGACCAGACCGTAACCGCCGCTGAGGATTATTCCGAAATGCTGGCACGCCATATCCGGTCGATCGAATACATCTCCGCAGCCGATATGATCCTGCTTCTTGTGCTGATTCTCCGCCAGTATATCACCGCAAGAAAAATCGCAAAAGCAAACAAAATCCTCCAGCAAAAGGCGTATCTTGACGTTCACACCGGCCTTCCTAACAAGAGCCGCTGCGAGGAGCTTTTGCAGGATTCCAGCTTTATCTCGGCAGAGGAACCCATCGGCTGCCTGGTTTTTGACCTGAATAACTTAAAAACCGTCAACGACTCCCTGGGGCACTCTGCCGGAGATGCGCTGATCTCCAATTTCGCACGGATCCTTAGAAACACCATCCCATCCATGGATTTTGTGGGACGCTACGGCGGCGATGAATTTATGGCTGTGATCTACAACACCGATGAACCCCAGATCATGTCCCATCTGAAGGCATTAAAGGAAACGGTTGACCGCTTCAACCAGTATGGAAAGCACACGCCAATCAGCTATGCATGCGGCTGGGCAGTATCCACCGAGTACAAAGAATGCACGCTGCGGACGCTGTTCGACAAGGCAGATCACTACATGTATCTGAATAAGCAGAAAAGTAAGATGGGGCGGGAATATAGCTCGGGGAAATAATTGTTATTTTCTCCGGTTCTGCCAGCAGATCTGCTCACCCTGCACAAGCGGATACCGTGCGAGTTCTGCCCCATCCAGATTCTCCGCATGCATGTCCACGCCTGTAATCTGGTGATTTTCGTAGGTGGTGTAGTAGTAGATTCCCTTGTCTGCATTGCAACAGGAAGTATAAATCGTGATCTCATACTTTTCGCCGCCTACATCACAACAGCCTCTCTGCTGCTCTACGGAGTGCAGGATATGGAAGAACTGGCTCACGCTTGCGCTTTCAGAATCTTTCGATAAAGAATTTGCACGGACATAAGCAGCCCGTATAAAGCGGGATGCAGAAGATAGATCGCCCGGCAGCCCCAATGCACCCATACCGCGACTGTAGGCCGTAAGGTCAAGTCCCGGTGCGAAGGTGTTTTCCGGCTGCCTCGGAGACAGACCGCGGTAATCATTTAAGCGGAACATCTGCTGCGGAAACGGCGGGTTGTTTGTGAGGACTCCGGCCGGATTATCATAAATATGAAGTCCGTCTGCCACGGCTTCCACTACGATGGTTTCTTCCCGGTCCGCGATCATCCAGTGGAGCTGGGAAACCGGATATTTTTCATTGAATGGCGTATTTGTGATCTGGATTTTTGCAAGCAGCGCACGCACCTCTTTCACAGTTGCGCACTGTCCCAACAGCCACAGCGGCAGTTCAAACTGCGCAACATTTTCTTTTGTTCCATCGGTTACGGGTTCTCCGTACACAGCGTTTCCCACAAAGTTCAGACCGGCCATGCCGAGCCCTTTTTCATTTACCGCATCGTAATAAAGCGGATAGTTATCCGCAATATGTGCCATGCCGATCATGGCATAATGATGCTCCATCTCACCAAGGAAACGGAAATGGAACGGATAATTCCGGGGTGTGACTGTAACCTCCTCCCCGTACGGAAATTCGTAATCCAGATTCCGTCCAAAATAAAAGTCTTTTGTTTTATAGACTGCTGCTGTACACATCGCGGTTCCTCCTTCTTTATCATTCCATATATTTCCAGCATTTTAACACCATTATAATGCAATTTTGTTGTTTTAACAACATTCAAATGCCGCAATATCTATTATACTCTAACCATGTTGCTACTAATATTATTTTTATTGTTTGTTTTATAAGGAGGAAATATTTATGAGTCAGAATATGTTTTGCTATCAGTGCCAGGAAACTGCAGGCTGTACCGGATGCACCCATTCCGGTGTCTGCGGAAAAACTCCAGAGGTCGCTGCCATGCAGGACCTTTTAGTATATGTTACCCGCGGGATTTCCGCTGTCACCACGCATCTGCGCAGCCTGGGAACCGAAATCAGCGCTGAGATCAACCATCTCATCACTGTGAATCTCTTCACCACCATCACCAACGCGAACTTTGACAAAGAGATGATCGTTGCCCGCATCCGCGAAACGCTGGACACCAAGGAAAATCTCTTAAAGCAATGCCCGGATACCTCCGTGCTTCCGGCTGCCGCACTCTGGAACGGCGAGGAACATACCTTTGCAGTCAAAGCGGCCCTGGTAGGGGTTCTCTCTACCAAGGATGAGGATATCCGCAGCCTGCGTGAGATGATCACTTATGGTTTAAAAGGACTTTCCGCCTACAGCAAGCACGCGAATGCCCTGTTAAAGGAGAATGCGGAGCTGGATGCTTTCCTGCAGCGCGCCCTGGCCGCTACGCTGGATGATTCCCTGACTGTCTCGGATTATGTAAACTTAACCCTGGAGACCGGAAAATACGGTGTGGAGGGCATGGCTCTGTTGGATGCAGCCAATACCGGCGCTTACGGTCACCCGGAAATGACCCGTGTGAACATTGGTGTTGGCAAGCACCCGGGCATTCTGGTTTCCGGCCACGACCTGCGCGACCTTGAGATGCTGCTGATCCAGACACAGGGAACCGGTGTAGATGTATACACCCATTCCGAGATGCTTCCGGCCCACTACTATCCGGCTTTCAAGAAGTATCCGAACTTCGTCGGCAACTATGGAAATGCATGGTGGAAACAGAAAGAAGAGTTTGAGAGCTTCAACGGACCGATCCTTATGACGACCAACTGCATCGTGCCGCCGAAGGACAGCTATAAAGACCGCCTCTACACCACCGGGGCAGCCGGATATCCGGGCTGTAAGCACATCGGCGGTGAGATTGGCGAAGAAAAAGATTTCTCTGAAATCATCGAGCAGGCAAAACGCTGCGCCGCTCCGACGGAAATTGAGCAGGGTGAGATCCTGGGCGGCTTTGCCCACAACCAGGTGCTGGCCCTGGCTGACCAGATCGTAGACGCAGTAAAAACCGGTGCGATCCGGAAGTTCGTAGTTATGGCTGGCTGTGACGGACGGGCCAAATCCAGAAACTACTACACCGATTTTGCAAAGGCACTGCCGCACGATGCCGTAATCTTAACTGCTGGCTGCGCAAAGTACAAATATAATAAGCTGGATCTGGGCGATATCAACGGGATCCCGCGTGTGCTGGATGCCGGACAGTGCAATGACTCGTACTCCCTGGCTGTCATCGCACTGAAATTAAAGGAAGTTTTCGGTCTGGATGACATCAACGACCTGCCGATCGTCTACAACATCGCGTGGTATGAGCAGAAAGCGGTCATTGTCCTGCTGGCGCTTTTATACCTTGGTGTGAAGAATATCCACTTAGGACCGACCCTTCCGGCCTTCTTATCCCCAAATGTTGCGAAGGTTCTGGTGGAAAACTTCGGCATCGCGGGTATTGGAACGGTTGAGGAGGATCTGAAATTATTTTTCGAGTAATGGAGTTTCTGCAAAAATGCACCGCAAGCCAAAAGCCTGCGGTGCATTTTCAATGTCTCACTGATGTTTGATATTGACATCCATCTGGTTGAACGGGATCTCAATGCCGTTCGCATCGAACACTTCCTTAATGCTTTCCAGCACATCCCAGCGGACCTGCCAGTAATTTTCCGTTTTGGTCCAGCCGCGGCAGCCGAGCATAACCGCGCTGTCGGCCAGCTCATCCACATAAACGGTAATGCCGTCCTCTGCCAGTACCAGCGGATGCTTCTCGTACACCTGACGGATCAGCTCTTTTGCCTTTTTGATATCGGCACCGTAACCAATTCCTATCACCAGGTCTACCCGGCGCTTTTCCTGGGAAGTGACATTCACAACCGTGCTGTTGGAAATCTGGCCATTTGGGATCGTAATCTTTTTGTTATCGACCGTAATGATGGTGGTGTAAGCCAGGCCGATGCTCTGTACCGTTCCCTCGTATCCGCCGCTCACAATGTAATCGTGGACGCCAAACGGACGCAGCAGCAGCAGCAGGATTCCGCCTGCCACATTCGCCAGGCTGCCCTGCAGGGAAAGACCAACGGCCAGTCCGGCAGAACCCAAAAGCGCGATGATGGAAGCCGACGGGATACCGATCTTATCGGCCGCGATAAAGATTGCCAGCGCGTAAATGCAGGCATCTGCCACAGAGATCAGGAAACGGCTGATACTCGGATCCAGATTCATGCGTGTAAAGGTCTTATATAAGAACTTGCGCACGGCATGCACGATCCGGTTTCCGATCACCAGAATGAGAATGGCGATCACCAGACGGTAACCAAAGCTCATAAGTCCCGGAAGCCAGCTCTTTACGGTTTCTAAAATTACATTGGGTTTTAAATTCTGCAGATCCTCATGAACCTCTTCTGCCACTGCCTTGGTTTCCTCCAAAACAGTAGAAAGGTCTGCATCCGTTTCTGCTGCCGTGAGCAGCATCAGCTTTGTCAAAAACATCATTGTGGTTCTTACCCTCTCTTATTTAGTAGTGCTTCGATCTCCTGCTCCTCCTGGGAGAACAGCAGATTCCGGTTGTACTGGTAATAGCGCTCGCATTCATAATCCTGCAGGAAATGAACACTGTATGCCCCGGTATTGAGTTCTGTCACAAACAGCACCAGCTCCTGGCTGTTTGCAAAAGCCGCTTCCATAAAGTCAAACGCATGCTCCAGCGCTGCGCCCGCCTCGTCGAACAGTTCCTCATAACGGTCACTGTCCACGCCAAAACGCTCACGCAAAAGCGCAAAGCCCTCGTCCCAGTCGGTGATGCCGCTCTTTAAGAGTGCCATGGAATCCTCTTCCAGTTTGGCACTCACCGCACGGCAGGTACGAAGCTGCGTACGGGAGAGCAGGCCATTTTCCAGCCGGTTGGTCCAGTCTGCGCGGAATTGATTGGCAAGTGCTGCCAGGGCATTTGCCAGCACACCATCCCGGTTTGCTGTCTGGGCACTCTGCAGCTTTTTCATCTGTTCCATACGCAGATTCATCATCTCTTCCATATAAATAAGATTTCGGAACTTTTCATTCAGCCCCGACAGAAGCAGGCTCACCACGCTGATGCGCTCATCAAAGGATGCCCGCTGCAGCTTGTCCACCGCAGCCTCGGAAATATGACCCGCAAGCACCTGCTCCACCTGGTAATCATCCTGGTATTTGTAGTACAGCTCCAGATAATTTGCAAAGTCCTTCGCAATCTTTGGAAACTGCAGATATTCTCCCACCAGTTCCCGGTCCATCTTGCGCCCCTGCTTCTCGTAGATCCAGATCAGCTCGGACAGATCCTCCCAGCCACGCGGCGTCACAAAACGCTTACCGTCCACCGTCGTCTCGATCTGGCAGAAATTCTGCGGCCGCACACTCAGATAGGAAAGGATCGCCGGATGCACCCCGGCTGTCTTTGCGTATTCTTTCCAGACGTTCAGATCCGGTTCCACATCGATGCGGCGGATCCGGTCCATGGTGACGATATCGAACTCGCGCACTGACTTGTTGTACTCCGGCGGGTTTCCTGCTGCCACAATGATCCATCCCTCCGGGATCTCATGGTTTCCAAACGACTTGCCCTGCAGAAACTGCAGCATGGTCGGTGCCAATGTTTCCGACACACAGTTGATCTCATCGATAAACAAAATGCCCTCCGGCATTCCACTCCGTTCCATGCGCTCGTAGACCGATGCCACGATCTCACTCATCGTATACTCGGTAACGGCATACTCCTTTCCAGCGTACTGTTTATGCTCGATAAAGGGCAGTCCCACCGCACTCTGCCGGGTATGATGGGTAATGGTATAAGCTACCAGACCAATCTGACATTCCTGCGCCACTTGCTCCATAATCTGGGTCTTGCCGATTCCCGGCGGTCCGATCAGAAGCATCGGGCGCTGGCGGATGGAGGGAATCTCGTAAGCCCCAAACTCATCCTTTGCCAGATACGCGGCCACAGTGTCTTTGATTTCCTGTTTTGCCCGCTTAATGTTCATGATTCCTATTCTTCCTTTCCAATGTAATTCTGTCGTAACTGTTCCGTACCTTCACAGTTACGTTCCGTCCGTCATGTTCGCTGCCCGTGACATCGTTCTCCAGCAGCTGCTCCTAAAGCGGATCGTCCTTCGCTGCCTTACTGCCAGAAGATTGTCCTCCGCTGTTCTCCAGCAGCTGCTCCGGCTCCAGGATCAGCTTCATGGCCCAGGCCGGGACAGAAATATCGGTATACTGATCCTTCAAAAAGACGAAGGCGGTATCATACACCGGCCGTTTTACCGGATAGATCCCCTCTCCGTCTGTAAAATACAGCAGTCCCTTCAGGCGGCGAAAAGCCCCCTGGCGGATCAGTCCATTCACATACTCGAATGCCGGACGGAAATCCGTGCCGCCCTGCCCGATGATGGTAAAATCCCGCATGTAGGCTTCCATCTCTTCCTGATTCGTAATGAGACGGTCCTGCTGCACCTGTTCATCGCACTGGATGATGTGGATGTTGGTCTTCTTAAAATAACTGTCCGACTGACAAAGCACGTCGTAGGTTTCCTCCAGAAAACACCGCACCAGATCCCCGGAACAGGACATGGAGGTGTCGATCACCACAACAAAATCCTCGATCCGGCTGACTTCTTTGGATTCCAGCGGCTCGATGAGCGGCATGTTGCCATACAGCGAAAGCCCGTAGGTATAAAAGATCGCATCGAAGGAATCCGGATCGACCTGCATCTCCTCCCGCAGCACCGAAAAGCGCTGCAGAAAGTGACGATAATCATACCGTTCCCGGTTCTCCACCTGGATCTGCTCTAGCATACTTTTATTTTCCTCGTCCTGCTGGTTTCCCATGGTCTCCATCTCGGTCTGCACCTTTTCCCGGTTATTGCTCCACTGCGTCTGGCGCACCATGGGAGTCTTCGGGGAATCCCCCGGGAGATCCCAGAAACTGTGGTCATCCACCAGAAATTCCGCTGCCAGACGCTCCAGCCTCCTCGGCTCCAGCTGCTCTTCCTTCAGCACACGATACACGCCCTCTGCATTCAGCACAGTAAGCTTCGCATGCAGCCGTCCGTACCAGTCCCGGCGAAACGGCGTCGGTGCCACACGAATGCATTTTACATACATGTCGTCCAGCATGGATTCCACCGCAATATCGCAGGCCAGGTTCCAAAGTTCCGGTTCCCGTTTGCCGCGCGTGTCCATATGGCAGAACAGGCAGTGCAGCACCATGTGCAGATATGCCCGGTTCACATGCACGCGCCCCCTCTGGTACAGATCGCAGACGTAATCCGGATGATAGTAGATCACAAATCCATCTGTCCCCACACCACGGCAGCACGGGTCTGCCTCAAAGCCAAGCGAACTTAACGAAAGGTCCAGATACCGCATATTCAGGTACAGTTCATTCCTGGCATTCCGGAAGATCCGGGTACAAAGTTCCACCATATTCAGTTCTTCCAGCTGTCTGTGCCTGGTTGGATCGATCATGTTCCGTAATTCTCGTTACCAGACACACAACCATGTGCGTCCGACAGCGATTTCCCCTTTCTTATCTATAAACTGCCCATCGACAAAAAACACTGCGAGGGCGGTTTTCAAAATTCGAAGCGGCGTTTCCGCTTTGATGACTGCGTTTTCACTGAATGTTCCATGTCACCAGTTAAATCCTGTATTGTTTCGGCATCCTGTAGTGCACCTGCAGACTGCATCGAATCTGCAGCCCGAAGCTGATGCCGCCGTTCCATCAGCCAGCTCACCATTTCCGTATCGCCGGATTCCTGAGCTATCTGAATAAATGTGGAAAGCTGGGCAGAGAAATTCTGAAGCGGCTGATTTTGTTCCGTATTCCGGAGTTGTTCTGCCGCAAGTTCTGGCTGCCGGGTTTCGCATTGATCTTTCCTTGGCATAAGCACCTCTTCTACCAGCCACGGCAGTTTTCCTGGTTCCAGGTTGCTCACGTGGTTCTTCTTCATGTTATCTGCCTGAATCAAAAGCCGTCCGGCCATCTCCCAGTGCTCCCGGATATAAGTCTGGTACTGTTCCCGGAATTTCTCCGATAATTCTTTGGGATAGAGCAGCCTTCCCAATGCCAGCTCTGTGACCAGTTCTTCTTTTTCCTGCACCTGCACATGTGGAAAAAGCTCATCGTAGCCCCGGTACTGGAACACCCGCCCGGCAAAACAGTACCGGTAACGGTGCCCACAGCCATGCGTCTCGATGCAGACAATGCGGGCTGGTGTATTCTCAACCGAATCCTCGAAATACTCCGGAAAGATCAGTCTTGCCTCGTATTCTTCCGGCAGTTTCTCCGAAGACAGATCCAAGTTTTGCTGTTCTCTTTCCCGCTGCTTTGTTTCTTCCGGTTTTAAGATTTCCTGCCCTGCTTCCTTTCGCCCCGCCTGCCGCAGCGGCTGAATCATTGCTGTACACGGGCAGGAATTTTCTGAACTGAAAATTCCGTACGATACAGTTGTGGCTGCGGATTTTGCCGATTTGGAATGCGAAGCATCGGCAAAATCCCGTTGCTGCACACGCATGCGTGTGCAGTAACAATGGATCTGCACCCGCAAAGTCTGCCGGAGTTCTGTCAACATCTCCTTTAAGCAGGAACGCTCACCCGGAAACTCCGTAATATCCAGATACTCTACTGCAGGTACACCCGCAAACAGTCCGGCGCCAAGATCCAGCACCCGGCTGTAGCAATAAATTCTTTTTAGTTGTTCACACTCATAAAATCCGTACGCACCGATCTTTCTGACATACGGTGGAAGATGAATCTCCTCCACAGAACTGTGCGCCAGCACATAGGAGCCAAGCTCTGTCACCGGACAATCCTCAAAACGCTCCGGTACATAGATCACCGCATCTGGGTCTTCGATCTGATCTATACGGATTTCATCGTTGCTTCTGGTATAAATAAACTTCATCGTAATGCCTCTATATTCTAACTTGTTGCTGAAAAACAACAAACAAATCCTGCTGTTTGCGCAACGCATGAACGGTAATAACTGCGTTACACTTTGCAGTCACACGGTTCTCTAATATATTAGAAAACTTTGGGGCAAAAGTAAAGCCTTGTTTGTTGTCTCTGTTTCTCCTATAATAACGATAATGGAAAGGAAATGTTAACATGCCATTGGTCAAAGGTCCTTATACCTCCAAAGATTACTGGAATTTGCCAGAAGGCAAACCAAAAACCCCAGAGGGTCCTAATTAATCCTCTGGGGTTTTCTTCAAATAAAAACTTTCAGTAATTTCATTTATACAAACAAATAACGGGTCCCGAATAACTCGGAACCCGTATTTTAGAGAGCGCAAGACGTTGCAGAACGTCCAGTGGACGTTCGCTTTGCAACGACCGGAGCAGAGCGGAGACCTCGAACGTTCGAGCCCGGCAGGGCTTGAACAGTACAAGAAAGGGTATCCATTTCGGATACCCTTTCTTGTACTCTTGAGAGCGCGAGACGGGACTCGAACCCGCGACCCCGACCTTGGCAAGGTCGTACTCCACCAACTGAGCCACTCGCGCATTTTTCATTTTTGAGGCATGTACCCTCAAAACCACATATTGAATTTCATCCGTTTTCTTTA